>Ga0194129_10001670_pt1 | contig 35668 bp, 31 predicted proteins | sample TA2KigCa35mmetaG_FD_150862 | JGI IMG/M metagenome (GOLD analysis project Ga0194129, IMG submission 150862) | Freshwater microbial communities from Lake Tanganyika, Tanzania - TA2015038 Kigoma Deep Cast 35m | ecosystem: Environmental > Aquatic > Freshwater > Lake | place: Tanzania: Lake...
CTGCATCCAGAAGCAGTGCGACGCCGAGCTCGCGGCGTGCATCGGCGCGAAGTGCTGACGCGCGAGGTCGCGCCCCGCCTGGGCTGACCTCGCGGCTCGCGCCGGCCGGTCGCATCGGTCGGCCCCCGGCGCCACCGTCACGGAGGACCGCGCTAGTGCGCCCGCTTTCGTCGTGGAGCGCATCGAGCGCCGCCGCACCAATGGCGAGAGCCGCGCCCCCCAAGGGAGACGCGGCTCGTCATGATTCGCTCGAACAGCTGGCCTTGAGGCGTTTGAATGCGCTCAGGGGCCGCCGCCAGCGCCACCGGCACCACCAGCACCGCCGCCGCCGCCCGCGCCGCCCGCGCCGCCGGCGCCGCCGCCGCCGCCGGAGCCGCCGGCGCCGCCGGAGCCTTCCGGAGCAGCCGTCCCGAGCGGGATGCGCGGCGGGCACTTCGAAGTGTCGCCCGCGTGCTTCGTCAAGCAATTGGGATCGGCGGCCTCCAGGCACTTGCCGCCGTACTTGGTCTCGTAACAGCCCACATCTGGCCCGAGCATCGCGTTCGTGCAGTCGACCGTGGCCTTGCAGTCCTCGCTCGTGTAGCAGAACCCGTTCATCGCGAACTCGTTGCCGAAGCACCACCACGTCGGGTTGCCGCAGTCGTCATGCTCGGTGCACGCGGCCGTACAGCGACCGAAATCGCCAGCGCCGTAACCCGTCGGTCGGAACATGCAGAGCCCCTTGTCGAGGCCGCCGCAGTCCGCGGTGTTGAAGAAGTCGCTGTCGCCGAGCGTGCACGGCGACGAGCAGACGCCGCCGTCCATGCCGGTGAACTTCTGGCAGAAACCCTGGCACTCGGGCTGCTCCGCGTCGGGGTTGCAGAGCGCGCCGAGCGGCTTGCCCATCGCGATCTGATCGACGCAGGTCCCGCTGCGCGGGTCGCACTTACGGTCGCCGCACTGCTCGTCCTTGCCGCACGACGGCAAGCAGACCGTGCCCGCGTTCAGGTCGGTGCAGCGCAGGTCGTCACGACCGTGACACTTGTCGGGGTCGAGCTCGTCGTCGAGGAACTTGAGCTCCGGGCCGATCTCGCAGCCGAGGAAGCACTCGCCCGGATCGTTGTCGTTCGGCCGAAGGCAGGTGCTGCCCTTGCCGCAGTCTTTGTCCTTTAGGCAGTCTTTCGTGCAGTAGCCGTTCGCCACCCCGCCGCCGAGGAGCGGCGAGTCGGTGTCGGCGGTGATGCAGCGCAGCCCCGCGCCGCACTCCTTGTCGTTGGAGCAGAAGACGCCGATCAGGCTGTCGCCGCCCCCGGTCGCCGACGAGGACGCCGAGACGACCGAGGCGATCCCGGAGCTCGCCTGCGCTGCGGACGCGCCACCCGCGCCGCTCGAGCCGCTCGAGCCGTTCGTGTCGCTGTCGCTGCCACAGCCCCAGAATCCCGCGACGAGCGCCGCCGCACCACCAAGCCACCAACCGTTCGTCGTTCGCATCATTCGCACGTCCTCCCTGAAGAGCCGATAGCCTAGCAGAGCAGGCCTCATCGCTGCCGAAAAGGCGCACGCGAGGCGCTCCACGAGGCTCATGCCCCGTAGAGTACGAAGCGGTTCCGACCGCCGCGCTTCGCCGCGTAGAGAGCCTCGTCCGCCGCGGCGATCAGCTGCGTCGCCTCGACGAACTCCGGACGCCACAGGCAGACGCCGAGGCTCAGCGTGACGCGCAGATGCTGGTCGCCGCCGATCGGGAAGAGCGAGCTCTCGACCCGCGAGCGCAGGCGCTCGGCGAGGTGTCCGCCTTGCTCGAGCGAAATGGAGCGCGCGACGATGCCGAACTCCTCACCGCCGTAGCGGGCGAAGACGTCCTCGGTGCGCAGCACGCCGAGCGCGAGCCGACCGAGGTGCGCGAGCACTTGGTCCCCGGCGAGATGACCGTAGGTGTCATTGACGCGCTTGAAGTGATCGAGGTCGAACATGATGAGGACGAGGTTCGTCCGATGCCGCGCCGCGAAGCGGACCTCCTTCGCGAGCGTGTCGAGCAAGTAGCGCTTGTTGAAAGCCCCCGTCAGCGAGTCGCGCAGCGCCGCGTCGTAGAGCTGCCGGGCGAACTGATCGTCGAGCCCATCGCCGAAGCCGAAGCGCAGCACCGTCGTCTCGCCGACCCGGATCTTGTCGCCGTCCTTCAGCCGCGCGCGCTCGACGCGCTCACCGTTCAGGTAGGTACCGTTCGAGCTGCCGCGGTCCTCGACCATGTAATCCGGCCCGACGCGCACGACCGTACAGTGCATGCGGGAGACGCTGTCGTCGTCGAGGGTGATCGTCGCGTTCGCGGAGCGACCGATGACGGTCTCGGCTTGCTCGAGCGGGAAGAGCCGCCCGACCTCGGCGCCGATCAGCACCGTCAGGCGCCCTCGACGCGCGCCCGCGTCGCCCAGCGCGTCGGCCTGTAGCGTGAGCTTCGTCCGGCCGAGCTCGTCGTCGTCATCGAAGTCGCGGAAGCCCGACATCGGTTGGGGACGATACCCCCGAACCGGGGCCGTGTCGTCCTCGAAAGGTGCGGGACCTGACTCGTCGGCCGCCGCCTTGACAGCCCCCCATCGGCGCGGCATCATTCGGCCGGCTGGCCGGTTTTTTGATCGACCCTGCGCCCAAGTCTCCCCACTATGTCAGACAAACGCCGCACAAAGATTCGTTTCGCCTCCCTCGTGACCGTGCAAGCGATCGGCCTCTTGGCCGGCTGTAACATGATCACGGGAGCGGACTCGCTGGTGCTCGAGGACCGACCCTCGAACGGCGGGAAGCCCGGCGCCGGCTCGGGGACGAGCGTGGTCGCAGGCACCGGCGGCGCCCCTGGAACGAGCGATGGCGCCGGCGCGGGGACCTCCGACTCGACCGGCTTCGGCGGCGCGACCGCCACGGCGTCGGTAGCGACCGTTGGCGCCGCGAGCACGACCGCGACCGGGAGCACGGTGGCCGTGACGAGCACGGCGAGCAGCACCGGCAGCGGCGGCGACGTCGAGCCCGAGCCACCTGGACCGCAGCCACCGCCCGCGGTGACGAACGCCGCCGACGGCGTCGCGCTCACCGACGTCAAGCTCTACCAAGCCGTCGAGGTCTCGCTCACGAAGCCGAGCGACATCCCCGTCATCGCCGGCAAGAACGCGCTCGTGCGCGTGTTCTACCAGGTTCAGTCGGGCTACGACGGCAAGGCGGTCACCGCGCGCATCAGCACCGAAGCGGGCTACGCGGAGGCGACCTCCATGCTGAGCGGAGCGTCGACGCAGGCCTCGCTCGGCAGCACGTTGAACATCCAGGTCCCGGGCGCACTGCTCGCGGTCGGCGGCACCTTTCGAGTCGATCTCGTGCAAGCAGACGGCAGCGGGACGAACGCGGCCGCGAGCTACCCGCAAGGCGGGGGCATGGCGAGCCACGGGGCCAAGGCGAGCGGACAGAAGCTGCGCGTCGTACTCGTACCCGTCCTGAACGGGGGCAAGCTCCCCGACACCTCGCCGGGCCAGGTGCAGAAGTACGCGGACCAGATCCGGTGGCAATACCCGATCCCCGAGGTCGAGGTGACCGTGCGTGCCCAACCTCACACCTTCGACGGTTGGCTCGGCAGTTACGCGGGCTGGTCTGCGTTGCTCAACGAAATCTCGGACGTACGCGACGCGGACAACGTCGCGCCCGACATCTATTACTACGGCATCCACGCCGCATCATCGAACGGGCTCCTGGGCCTCGGCTGGGTGGCGGGCGCGAACGATGTGTGGTCGCGCGCGGCGATCGGCGTCGGCTGGACGGGCGACACCGCGCCCGAGACTGCGGTGCACGAGCTTGGCCACAACCACGGACGCAGCCACTCTCCATGCGGTGTGGACGGCGACTGGAACTACCCGCACCCGGGCGCGAAGATCGGTGTCTGGGGCTACAACCCGGGCACGAACAAGCTGCTCGACCCCGCAAAGTACGTCGACTTCATGAGCTACTGCGATCCGCCGTGGGTGAGCGATCACACCTACAAGGCGCTCTTCGCCCGCCTGAAGCAGGTGAACAAGGCGAACCTCGTGTACCCCGAGGCGCTCTTGAACCGCACCTGGGACCGCGTGCGAATCCTCGACGGAGTGGCGACCTGGCTCGAGCCCATCACCCTCGCTGTGCCGCCGGATGCCGAGGTGAAGACCGTGTCGGCCGAGACCTCGCAGGGGTCCGAGGAGCTCGAGGGGCGTTACTTCGCCTACAACCACCTCGACGGCGGCGTGCTGTTCGTCCTGCGACCAAAGTGGATGCTCGACCCGTCCGTCCTGCGCCGAGTCGAGTTCACCGCGGGCGGTCGTCGCTTCGCTCCGACGCGCTGACATCCTCGGCGGTGTCGGCGTGCGCGGTGTCGGCCCGCGCCCCCTCCGTCCGTGAAATCTCGGCGGTCTCCGATGCGACGACGGCCCTGGATTCATCGCTCGGAGCGGCGCGACGCAAGAGCGAGGTCCCGCGAACGAGGCGCGGCAGCGTCGCTTCCGGGTGCGCGGCCGCGCTCCAGGCCGACACCCAGGCGTCCCACTGGATCGAGAGCTCGCGAAAGAAGACGCTCCGAGCGTCGAGCACGTGCAAGGGCTGCCCGCCGGTCGTACCCGTCACCTCGGGCCTCAGCGTGAGACCGCCGCGCTCGAGCCGGTACGCGACCTCGGTCTCGTAGCCCTCGCCCGGCCAGACGAGCAACACGCCGTCCGCGATGTCGTAGGCGACACCGGCCCCGAGCTCGGCCTCGAGCTGCTCACGAACGAGGTCGACCTCGGCGCGCTGGTAGAGGCCGGCCAGCGCATTCTCGAACAAGCGCGCACCGTCGGCCGAAGCCTCCGTGAGCTCGCAGACGAAGCCTGGCTCGGCCATCGTCGCGACGATCATCGACGACTGCTCCTCGAAGCGGAGCTCGCATACCTCGCGACCGAGCGCGGGGCAGCGCAGACGAACCCGAATACGATTCGAGCTGAGCTCGACCTCCTCGACGAGAAGCTCGCCGTGCGTCCAGCGAGCCGCGCTCGAGAGCACCGCGACGAGCTCTCGCTCGACGAAGCGCCGTACCGCCTGCTCGACCTCGTGAAGCCCCTCGCGAAATGAGCCGAGCGAGGTCACCCTGGCGCGCTCGAGCCGAGTGCCACGCATCACCGCGGCGTCGTCCTCGCGCTGAGCGGCGCGACGCAACCGCTCGTAGAGCTTCGGCAGCGTGCCCGAGTGCATGCCGACGACGAGAAGCCCGCGCATCGTCTCGCCGTGATGTCCGATCATCGCGGGGAGGAGCGCGCCGGGGCGCGTGGCCCGATACAGCTTGAAGTTCTCCTTCAGCTCCCAGGCGAGGAAGCCGAAGATGCTCGGTGAGAGGAACATCGTCATCCACGCGAGGAAGCCGCCGAGGATCACGCCGAGCGGCGCGAAGACCGGCGTCGCGAGGTCGAGGATGCGCGGCATGTAGGCGAGCATCAGTTTGTCGGCGACGACGACGACCGGGAAATGCTTGAGCGGATTGACGAACGGCTCGATGAGCAGCGTGACGTAGAACCGGATCACGTACGCGAAACCCGCCCAGACAAACCCCGCCGCACCCTTCGCGTAGAGCGATGCCTGCGACTGGCCTTGGCGGAACCGCAGCGCCTCGTCCACGCGATACATGGCACGATCCACGAGATCCATCGCCTTCTCGAAGAAGCGGCCGACCGAGCGCACGAGCCCGGGAAGCCACTGACGACTCACCACCTGGAAGCCTGGCGCGAGCTGATCGAAGAGCACGTCCTCGAGCCAGACCCCGACGCGAGAGTCGAGCGCAACGCTTGTCGCGAGGAAGAGCGCGAAGCCGAGGGCCGCGCCGAGCCACGGCTCTTCGATCCGCGTCGGAAGCAGGTACCATCCGAGGGTCGCCGCGAGCGCCGGGATGAGGCCGCGCCGGATCGCAAAACGAACCTGTGGCAGCGCGAACCACCGTCGAACGGTGGGCCGAGCGAACAGCATCCGCGGGATCGTGACGAGCAGGAACGAGAGCACGAGGCCGACGAGCTCGACGAGCTGCATCGCGGCGCGTCGGAAGAACGCCGAGTGAACGAGCCCGAACACCGCGAGCGAGGTGACCGCGAGCGACGCGGGCGTGACCGCCTCGACGTCGAGGTGCAAGAGGTGACCGAAGTGACCGAGCGCCTCGAGCACGATCGCCGCCGCGCCGATCGGTAGCGCGACGTAGAGGGTCACACGTCGACCGAGCTCGGTGCCGAACGGGACGCTCGACACCTTTTGGAACGCGCGTAGGTAGACCTCACTCGAGCGGTAGACGCCATCGAGCTCGTCATCGAGGAGCGCGTCCGCGCAGAGCAGCGGGTCGCCGTCCCAGAACTCGCGCGCGTCGGCGAGGTCGGGCAGCTTCAGCTGGTTGCGCGAGAGCGCGTCGCGCAAGGCGCCAAACCCCAAGAATCCTTGGTCAAGCGTGACGTCGAGGAGCTCCTCGACGAGCTTCTCCCGCGCGAGCCGCTCAGGATCGGTCGAGGCGACGAGGCCGACCCGCTCGAGGATCGCGTGGAGCTTCGAGCGCAGCGCGTCGCGGACATTTTCCTCGGCGTCGGCGAGCGCCGCGTCGAGGAGCCTCGCGAGCAGCTTGCGCTCGGCAGCCGGGACGCGAACGTGGCGGACGAGCTTCGCAGCCTCGCGGAGGCGCTGCGCAACGCGGAGCTCGCGCGTCGCAGGGAGGGCGCGGACGACCGGCCTCTTGCCTCGTGAGACGACGTAGCCCGCGACGTCGACGATGCTCTGCGGGCGCTCGTGCGCGAGGGCGGCGAGCTGAAGCGCGTAGAGCAGACGGGCCTCGACCGCGAAGCGCGTCGCCCGCTCCACCGCAGCCCTGTCACCGACGATCGCGAGGAGCGCCGTCCAGCTCGGTGCGGATCGACGGCGTGGGTGTGAGCCTGGTGGCGGCGCGAGGGCCGCGTTGAGGCGCGCGCCAAGGCTCGAGAGCGCCTCACGAGTCGACGCCTCGGCGCGGCGACGGAGCTCGGGCTCCTCGACCGTGGCGGCGTAGGCCGCTGCGAGCACCGCTCCGACGTCGTTTCCCTCGGCGCGCGCGCGGCGTGCCTTCTCGAGGAGCGAGACGACCTTCGACGGCGAGGCAGGACGCAGCGTCACGGCGTCGGCGAGCGCGAAGCTCGCGTGCGTCGAAGAGGAAGCGACCGTCGTATGCGAGACGGGGCCGAGCGCGGGCCGCGGGACCTCGGGCGGGCGCCCCTCGTCGAGCAGCCGGGCGACCTCGAGCTCCTCGGCGAACATCGCATCGAGGTCTTCGAAGCGAGCGATCCCCGGAAAGGTGGAGACGAGGAGCCCCGGCGCGAAGTACCTCAGCTCGAGGTACACGGCGGCGAACTCGACATAGACCTCGCGATCGTCGTGCGGCGGCAGGACGAGATCGTCGTGGCGGAGCATCGCTCGGATCTCGTCGAACTCGATTTGCCCGATCCGATCGATGCGCTCGCGCAGCGCGGCAGCGTCGAGCTCGTTCGCCTTGGCCTTGGCGTCGAGCGCGAGGTGAACGCGAGCGTGAAACACCGCGCGCCAGTAGCGCGTGAGGATGCTCGACGGCTCCGAGTCGAGGAGGACACGGCGCGACGCGCGGGCCACGAGCACCACCGGATCCGGCACCTCATCGAACCGGACGCCGAGCTCGTTGACGAGACCGAGCGCCATCAGCTCAGCGCGCGCGAGCATGTAGCAGCGCGGGTGCGGCACGAGGCCGGACGCGCCGCGGTGCGCCTTCACGACGCGCCGGATGAGCGGCGGCTCGACGACCAGCGCGCCCGCCGAGCGGAGGAGTTCTTGCTCGATGCGCTCCACGATGGTCCTGACAGATCGACGAGGGACGAGCGGACCCGATGCCGAAGGCGTCAGCCGCTCAGCCAGCCTGCTTCGCGACCGCGGCGGCGGCGCGCGCGGCAGCGTCGGCGTCCCCGAGGTAGCGGGACGAGACCGGACGCAGATCGCGATCGAGCTCGTAGACCCGAGGGATCCCCGTCGGGATGTTGAGGTCAGCGATCGCGTCGTCGGAGATCCCGTCGAGGTGCTTCACGAGGGCGCGGAGGCTGTTGCCGTGCGCAGCGACGAGCACCACCTTGCCCGCGCGGAGGTCGGGGACGATCGCGTCATGCCAATAGGGCAGCATCCGAACGACGACGTCTTTCAGGCATTCGGTACCGGGGAGCGCGTCGGGCGCAAGGTCGGCGTAGCGCGCGTCGTGCGACGGGTGTCGCTCATCACTCGCCTCGAGCGGCGGAGGCGGGACGTCGTAGCTGCGACGCCACACAAACACTTGCTCCTTGCCGTGGCGCTCGGTCGTTTGCTTTTTGTCCAGCCCCTGCAGCGCGCCGTAGTGCCGCTCGTTGAGGCGAAACGAGCGGCGGACGGGGACCCACGAGCGATCGAGCGCCTCGAGCGCGAGGTTGGCCGTCAGGATGGCGCGCTTCAAGAGCGAGGTGTGCACGACATCGGGTCGCACGCGGGCTTCGGCGAGCAATCGCCCCGCCTCGCGCGCCTCGGTGAGCCCCTTCTCGGAGAGCGGCACGTCGGTCCAACCCGTGAAGAGGTTCAACGCGTTCCACTCGCTCTCGCCGTGACGCAACAAAACCAGCGTGCTCATCGAACGGAACGATGGCGCAACCGTCGACGGCGCGTCAATCGCCGTGCACGCTTGAGCCGCCGGGAAGTAGGCTGCACGTCATGCAGCGTCGCCCCCTCGGCCGGCGAGCCTCGCCCGCGAGGTCCGAGGTGGCGCTCCGCGCGGTCGGGCTCCTCGTGATCGTCATCGCCCTCGCCTGCTCTCGGAGGGGCGAGCCCGTACCGTCAGCGAGCGCATCGTCTGCGAGCGCGCCGGTTCCGCCTCGCGGTTTTCGGATCGATGGCGAGCCGTTCGCACCGGCCGCCATCCTGGCGACCGGCACCGAGGGCGAGGCGAGCTGGCGGCTCACCGTCGCGCCGAAGCCGATGACGTGTGACGACCTCGCCGCGAGCTACCCCGAGCACCCGAAGGAAGACGGCGCGCTGGATTTCTGGCTCGTCGAGCCGGTTGGCCGCGGCGGCAGCAGAGAGCCGTGGGCGTACCGGAGCGGACACGAGCTCACGGCGAGCGGTGCGCGGAGCCTCGTCGCCCGCGGCGCGATGCTCGATGGAGTGACGGTCAACGAGGACCGAATCGCGGTGAAGGGGCTCGAGCTGTCGCTTCAGACGCGCGGCCCGAACCCGAGGCTCTACCAGCACGACGGCGACTTGATCGCCCGCCGCTGCCCCCGTGTACGGCGGCCCGAGGCGGCGCATCCCCAGCCCAAGCTCACGCTCACGCTCGACGGAGAATCGGTGGCGATTCGAGGCGCGACGCTTCGCGACGAGGGCGGCAAGGTCTACCTTCGGCTCACCCGCGCGCCGCACCGATGCGACAGCGTGTTCACCGAAGGCTTCGACTTCTATCTCGACCTCGCGCTCGTCGGCAGCCCGCTGAAGGTGAGCCACGTCGCGCTCCTCGGAGGGGCATTCCCCGAGAGCGCGACCGGCTCGAAGGGCAAGGAGACCTTCGTGGTCGACGCCCCCGCGCTCGGCGCGGCACCTCGCGACGTGACGATGCGCGTCGACGGCACGCTCGACGCCGGTGGGTATGCCGTCGCGATGAAGGGCGAGGTCGTCGCGACGCGCTGCGTGGTCGCTCCAAAATGACTCGCGCCGGCGCGAGCGCGCCGCCTCGCCGGTGCTACGCTCCGCCGTCATGTTCCGCTTTTTGATGGGTCCGGTCGAGCTTCCGCTGCCGACCGCTGCGACTGCGCTGCCAGGTCGCGCCGAGGCGATGCCGCTGCCTTCAGGACACCTCGTCCTTGGCGTCCCGCTCACGCTCGAGGGGCTGGGCCTCGAACGCGCGGTGTTCGGGATGGGCTGCTTCTGGGGCGCCGAGCGCAAGTTCTGGCAGCAGCGCGGCGTGCGCTCGACGGCGGTAGGCTACGCAGGTGGCGTGACGCCGAACCCGACCTACGACGAGGTGTGCAGCGGAGGAACCGGCCACACCGAGGTCGTTCGGGTGGTGTTCGATCCGAGCGAGATCTCGTACGCGAGCCTGCTCACGCTGTTCTGGGAGAGCCATGATCCGACGCAAGGCATGAGGCAGGGCAACGACGTGGGGACGCAGTACCGCTCGGCGGTTTACGCGTCGAACGACGAGCAACTCGCCCTCGCGGAGGCGTCCCGCGAGCGCTTCGGCGCGGCGCTCGTGCAGGCCGGGCATGGAGCGATCACGACCGAGATCCGGCGCGCGGGCGCGTTCTATTTCGCCGAGGAGTACCACCAGCAGTACCTCGCGAAGAACCCGAACGGCTATTGCGGGCTCGGCGGCACTGGCGTGCGTTGTCCGAAGGGCCTCGCTCCCGAGACGACCCGAGCTTGACGCGCGGGGGCCAGAGCCTTCAAGGCTCGGGGGTGCTTCAGGGCCACGCACATCGTCACGGTCACGGGCACGAGCACACCCCGAGGTGGGCGCCACACGGCGCGCACGGGCCGGAGCATGACCATGACCACGCGAGGAGCGACGACGGCGCGGCTCGAGCGCGTCCCCGGGGGCGTATGCTCCTCGCGCTCGCGCTGACGTCCTTACGTGGTCGCCGAGGTCGTCGGAGGCCGCCTCTCAGGGTCGCTCGCGCTGCTCGCCGACGCAGGTCATATGCTTTCGGACGCCGGCGCGCTTGCGCTCAGTTGCAGGCGTCTTCGAGCAGGGTCACCGGCTTCGCGACGTCGCCGAGGCCGACCTTGCGGAGCGTGAAGCCGATGCCGACGCTGATGGCGTTGCAGGTCTTCGTGGGATCCTGGGTCCCGTCGTCGAGGATGTCGGAGGCGCGACGGATCTGGTTCGCGAGCACCGAGTCAAAGGCGTCGCACGCCGTCTGGCCGAGCACCCCCGCGACGACGCGCACGCTCTTCACAAACTCCTCGGTCTTCACGTAACCGCCGATCTGACCGAGCGCCCCACCCTCATGGGTCGGGGCGAGCTGCGCGCTCATGCGCGCCTGGTAGATCGTGATCGGGACGGTGATCCCCGCGACGTTCAGCGCCAAGACGAAGTCTCGCGTGCCGTTCGACTCCCAGCGGTTGTTCACGATCTTCGAGTCGACAAAAAGCGTCTTGGCCGACGCGGGATCGGCGGGATTCGTCAGCGTCTCGTGAAGCAGCGGCCAGCAATCCCCGCCGTTCCAAGCCGGCGCCTTTCCGAGCGGCGCGCCGCCGAACACGCGGGTCGTCAGCTTGTCGACGTTTGCCTCGCTGCCGAGCCCCTCGAAGGCAAAGAGCTGCGTGAACTGCCCCTTCGAGATCGCGTCGTTCGCCTGCTGATCAAGCGGAGGAACCAGCGCGTTGACGGCGGGGAGCACATTCCGTCCAAACGAGTTGTCGCGACCCATCGGTCCGTCGCCGAAGGCCGAGGTCGCCCCGCCCATCACCGGTAGGCAGTGCTTCGACGTGTCGGCGCCGGTGGTCTGCCCATCGAGGTCGAAGCCGAACTCCTTCCATGCATCGCTCGCCTTCGTCCCGTCGAAGCCGTTGGCCCCGAGGAAGATCTCGTCGATCGCGAGGACCGCGCCGTCGTAGGGCTCGCAGCTCGGCGCGCTGCCACCGGCTCCGCCCCCGCCGCCGCCGGCCCCGCCGACGCCCGACGAGCTTGCGACGTCGCTCGCTCCGCCGCTGCCGCCCGAGCCGCTGGCGCTCACCGAGACCGAGCCGCTGCCCTCGGTCGATGCGGAGCAGCCCTGGTCGTAAATCGCGAGGGCGAGGACGGTAAGCGTGGTGATCGCCGCACCGACGGAGTGACGTCGCAGCATGGGTTCCTCGAAGCGAGCGCGACGCCGGTGTCCCTCACCGGCGACGGCCTCGGTGCCGGAGTACCACAGACGAGGAGACAAAATAAAGTACGCGGCCGGATGCAGGCTCGCCTCTCTCACCACCTCGCGGTGGCGGGAGCCGAGGTCACGACCCGAGCCGCGTTTCGAAGCCGAGAAGGCTCAGGCCTTCTTGGCGGCCTTCTTCGCAGGGGCCTTCTTGGCGGCCTTCTTCGCAGGGGCCTTCTTGGCGGCCTTCTTCGCAGGGGCCTTCTTCGCGGTCTTCTTCGCTGCCATTGGAAAATCCTCCCTCGCGGAATCGCGAGTCGTGAGCGCCACTACGGCGCGTTTGCGCGACCGCCTTTACAAGGCCCGTGCCAACTTCCTTCGCGTCGAACCTCGACGCGCCCTTCGAGCCCTTCCCGCGACAGCGGCGCGCGACGCCGATCGCACGCATCGCGCTTGTGTGCGCGCGCGATCCGTCTTCACTCGACGCATCGTGCGAGTTGTCGACAAGCGGCGATGGCGCACGACCTGCGACGCGCGTCGCGCATCACGTCGACACGCGACGGCGCAGAACGCGCGCACCCAAGGGTGCAAGCGCTGCACACCTCACGAGAGAGGGCACGTCGGTTGCAGCACGGTCGTCGTGACGAGCGAGATGCGAAGCCATGGCGAGAGCACGACACGACGACGCGGCAGCGAGCTGTCACTTCGCGTGCGGCACCTCATGACGACGAAGGTCACGACCTTCGCGCCCGACGACGATCTCGCGCTCGCGCTCGCGCTCCAGATGATGCTGTGGAGCTCGGTGCGACATCTCCCTGTCGTCGAGGACTCGAAGCTCGTCGGCCTCGTCACCGATCACGGTCTGCTTCCGATGCGTCGCGACCCGCTCGTCGAGGGTCACCTACGTCAACGCGTGCGAGAGGTGATGCATCGACCGGTGAAGACCATTCACCCCGACGAAGACGCGCGCGTCGCGGCCGCGCTGATGGCGACCGTACATATCCACTGCTTGCCGGTCGTGCGAGGAGACGAGCTCGTCGGCATCGTCACGAGCTCCGACCTGCTCGCCGGGAACGGCCGCCCGCTCCTCGGGAGCGAGCGCGTGCCGAGCGTCACCGAGGTGATGACGCGCTCGCCGGTCCGGTTTCGCGCCGACGATCGGTTGTTCGAGGTGGTGCTGCGCATGATGCGCGAGGGTGTCCGCCACGTCCCCATCGTCGACGTCGACGAGCGCGTCGTCGGGATCGTCAGCGATCAGGACGTGCGGGTCGTGCTGGGCGATCCGCTCCACGCGCTCTCACACAGCGAAGAGCTCGACCTCGACGAGCTGACGGCGAGTCACGCGATGACCCCACGCCCCGTCCTCGTGCGCGCCGCGGCCTCGCTCGGAGAGCTCGCTCGGCTGCTGCTCGACGAAGAGATCGGGGCAGCGCCGGTCATGGATGGGGAACGGCGCCTCGTCGGCATGGTGTCGTACGTCGACCTCCTCCGCTTCGTCTTCGCCGGGAGATGGCCGCTCGTCGGACCCTCGCCACGGTGAGCGCGCGCGCGACCCTCGATCAACCGGGACGCACCCACGTCCGCGACCCGTGGCTCGTCCCCTCGCTGGTCACCCTGTGCCGCGTGCCGCTCGCGCTGTTCTTCGCCTGCTCGCTGTCCACGCCACCCCTCGCGCCCGCCATTCTCGCGACCACCGCGGCGACCGAGATCCTCGACGGACAGCTCGCTCGTCACCTGGACCTCGAGACCGAGGCCGGCGCGTTGCTCGACCCCGTCGTCGACAAGGTCTTCGCCGCCGTGGCCATGGCCGCGCTCGTCGTGAGCGGGCTCTTGCCGCTTGGGCTCGCGTGGCGGCTCCGCACGCGCGAGCTCGGAGAGCTCTTGCTCGTCGGGTTCTGGGTCACGCAGCGCGGCCGAAGAGCATGGCGACGTGCCCCCCGCGACCGAACGCGCTCGGCAAGGCAGCGACCGTCCTGCAGTCCTCGGCGATCGTCGCAGCGCTCTACGCGCACCCCGCGGTCGCTTGGCTGTTGTGGGCGACCGCGATCGGAGGAATGCTCCTGGCCATCGGCGACGGCGCGACCACACTCGCGGCGTACCGCGCGAGGAGCACGGCAGCATGGCGCGGAGCATGACGGGGTATGGGGCGGGCTCGGCGCGCCTCGCGGGGGGAACGCTCTCGGTCGAGGTCCGGTCGGTGAACCACCGGCACATCGACCTGCGCCTCGACTTGCCGAAGGAGCTCGCCTCGATCGCGTACGAGATCGAGCCCGGCCTACGCGCACGCCTCGCGCGAGGTCGTTACGATGTGACCGCGAGGCTCGACGGTGCGGCGACCCCGCCCTTGCTCGACAGGGCCCGCGCGCGCGCCGCGTATCAAGAGCTCGCCGCGCTGCGAGATGAGCTCGCCCCAGGGACGGCGCTCTCGGTGGCCGCGCTCGTGAACCTGCCCGAGCTGTTCCGCGCGACGCCGGAGTGGACCCGCGACGACCTCGTGAAGAGCTTCGAGGACGCGGCGGAGGAAGCGCTCCGAGGCCTCGCCGCGATGCGCGGCGAAGAGGGCCGACACGTCACCGATGACGTCCGTGCGCGCCTCGCGGAGGCCCGGATGCAGCGGGCAAGGATCGCCGAGGAGGTCCCGCTCACCGTCGAACGCGAGCGCCGTCGCCTGAGCGAGCGCGTCGCCCGACTCGTCGAGCCCGGGGCGTCGGTGGAGCCGGGTCGCCTCGAGCTCGAGGTCGTCCTCTTCGCGGACAGGGCCGATGTGTCCGAGGAGCTCGCGCGCCTCGCGAGTCACTTCGAGCAGGCGGAGAGGCTCCTCGCCGAGGACGGCGCGGTCGGAAAGAAGCTCGACTTTCTGCTTCAAGAGATGGTGCGCGAAGCAAACACCATCGGCTCGAAGAGCCAGAGCGCTCCGATCGCGCATGCCGTAGTCGAGCTGAAGACCGCGATCGAGCGGATGCGCGAGCAGGCGCAGAACCTCGAGTGACCCGGGGCTCGTCTCGCCGCAGGATCAGTGGAGGAGCGGAGGTGCGGTGGCCCTCACGCGTCGGAGCTCTTCGCGGGCGCGAGTCGCGCGCTCTCCCTCCGGATGGGAGACGAGGTACGCCTCGAAGTCCGAGATGGCGGCGCGGGTCGCACCGAGCTCGAGCGCATGGACGCCACGATCCACGCGATGCGTGGGCGAGCGCGTGAGCTCGAACAAGCGGTCGCAGACGACGAAGGCGCGCGCGTCATCGGCCCGCTGGACGTGGATCCGTTGCAGGTTCAAGAGCAAGCGAACCGCCACGGTGCGCACGCCGACCGGCTCGAAGCACGCGGTCGCCTGACTCGAATCGTCGAGCGTCTCGCGAGCGAGCGAGAGCAGCCGCTCGCGATCGAGTGGCGCCCCGCCCTCGAACGGGTCAGCGTAGCGCCGCTCGATCCGAACGAGGAAGTGTCCTGGAAACGCGACGCCGCTCCCCTCGAGCCCCGCACGCCGCCCGAGGGCCATCAGCACGACGGCCATCGCGACGGGGCTCCCCGTCCGGCGATCGATCACGTCGTTGAGGAAGTTGCCCCGGGGGTCGTCGTAATCGTCGCTCCCTCGGAAGCCGATCTCGCTCTTCAGGTAGTGGCAGAGCTGCCTCGCTCGCGCGAGCGCGTCGCCACCGACGATGCGCCCTGCGAGCTCGACGCCGTGCTGATCGAACCAGTGACTGTACGGCCCCGCGTCGAGGCCGGGATACTCGTCGGCCCCGATGGCGAACGCCACCTCTTCTGGCGCCCGTGCGCGCGCCACTGCCAACACCCGTGAATCCACGGCGGGTAGGTAAGCCCAGGCGAACGCGGGCAAGGTGTGCCGACGCTCCACGCGCCCGGAACCACGTGTTCACGCAAGCGACACTCGTCAACCCGAGAGGTTCGGTATAGACGGTGGTCGATGCGAATCCTCTACGGCGTGGTCGGTGAGGGGATGGGCCACGCGATGCGCTCGCGCGTCGTGATCGAGCACCTCCTCGCGCAAGGGCACGATCTCGAGATCATGGCCTCGAGCCGTGCCGTCGCCTTTCTCGAGCAGCGCTTCGGTCGCGTGAAGCGAATCCGCGGACTGCACATGGTCTACGAGGACAACCTCGTCTCGCGAAGCAAGACGCTGCTCTCGAACTTGCTTCACACCGGACTTCGCGGAGTCCCGGCGAACGTCGCCGCCTATTTCGAGCTCATCGCGAGCTTTCGGCCGGAGCTCGTGGTGAGCGACTTCGAGTCCTGGACGTACCTCTACGCGCGGGCGCACGGGCTGCCGGTCCTCTCGATCGACAACATGCAGATGCTGAACCGCTGCAAGCACGACAAGGCCATCACCGAGGGGCATCGCACCTCGTACCGGGTGAGCCGAGCCTTCGTGAAGGGCAAGCTTCCCGGCTGCAACCACTACCTCGTGACGACGTTCTTCCGACCGCCGGTGAGAAAGAAGCGGACGACCCTCATCCCCCCGATCCTCCGCCCCGAGATCCTCGAAGCGAAGATCGAGACGGGCGACCACCTGCTCGTCTACCAGACCGGCACGAGTCACGACGCGCTGCTTCGTACGCTCGAGAAGACTGGGGTGCCGTGCAGGGTCTACGGGGTGAAGCGCGACCTCTCCGAAGACAAGCGCGTGAAGAACCTCACCTACCGCCCGTTCTCCGAGGCGCAGTTCATCCGCGACCTCGCCTCGGCGCGCGGCGTCATCGCGGGCGGGGGCTTCACGCTGATGGGCGAGGCCGTCTACCTGAAGAAGCCGATGCTCGCGATCCCGCTCGGGCGCCAGTTCGAGCAGCTGATGAACGCCCGGTACCTCGAGAAGCTCGGCTACGGCCGCTGCCTCGAATCGATCGAGTCCCCCGAGGTCGTGCACGACTTCATCGACCGGCTCCCGAGCTTCGCCTCGAAGCTCGAGGGCTACGAACAAAAGGGGAATCGCAAGCTCTACGAGCACCTCGACGCGCTGCTCGACCGGGCGGCTGCGGGCGTCCTCTGACGGGAACGCGATGCAGCACCGCGAAGCGAAGATCGTCCTCGTCATGGTGGGGCTACCCGCCCGCGGGAAGTCCTTCCTCGCGCGGAAGCTCGCGCGCTACCTGCGCTGGCTCGGCCAGGACGCGCGCATCTTCAACGTCGGCAGCTACCGCCGAGAGCGCATCGGCCAGCACAAGCCGGCGTCGTTCTTCGATCCCCAAAACCCCGACGGGAACCGCGCGCGACAGCGGGTCGCCCTCGAGGCCCTCGAGGACGCCTTCTCTTGGCTTCGAGGAGGCGGCCAGGTGGCGCTGTACGACGCCACCAACTCGACCCGCGCGAGGCGGCGCGTCATCGCCGAGCTCTGCCATCGCGAAGGCGCCGAGGTCCTGTTCGTCGAGAGCCTGTGCTTCGACCGCACCATCGTCGAGACGAACGTCCGCGAGACGAAGCTCATGTCGCCCGACTACGTCGGGGTGAGCACCGAGGAGGCGCTGCGGGATTTTCGCGAGCGCATCGCGCACTACGAGCGCGCGTACGAGCCCGTCGACGACAGCGAACAGAGCTTCGTCAAGGTGATCGACGGAGGGCGGCAAGTGGTGGTCAACCGAGTCGATGGGCCGCTGCTCGCGCGGGTCGTGGCGCTGCTCCTCAACTCACGGCTCACGCGCCACACCATCTGGCTCACGCGACACGGTGAGAGCATCTACAACAAGGAGCGGCGTCTCGGGGGGGACTCGCCCCTGAGCCCGCGCGGCGAGGCGTTCGCCACGGCACTCGGCGCGCACTTCACGCCGCCGCCCCCTGGACTCGCCGTCTGGACGAGCACGCTCCAGCGGACCGTCCAGACCGCGGATGCGCTCGGGCTGCCGACCACCGCGTGGCGTCAGCTCGACGAGATCGACGCCGGGGTATGCGACGGGCTCACCTACGACGAGATGGCGCGCCGAATGCCCGACGTCTACGCGGCGCGGAAGGCCGACAAGCTCCGCTTTAGGTTTCCGCAAGGCGAGTCGTACCTCGACGTCATCCACCGACTCGAGCCGCTGATCCTCGAGCTCGAGCGACAGACGGCGCCGACGTTGATCGTCGGGCATCAAGCGGTGCTGCGGACGCTCTACGCGTACTTGGTGGGCGACCCGATCGAGAACTGCCCCCACATGACGCTACCGCTCCATACCCTGATCGAGCTGACCCCGAACGCCTACGGCTGCGACGAGAAGCGGACGCTCCTCACGCGAGCGGTCGAGGAGCGCCACAGCATCATCCCGAGCTGACGCGGGCGGTGGCCGCCGCGAGGTCAGTTCACTTTCTTGACTTCGATCAATCTCGAGCGGAGCGTGGGGCTCTTGCCGACCTTCACGGTGAGCACGCCGCTCGCGAGCGACGCGTCGATGGCCTCGACGTCCACGCCCTCGGGAAGGGGCACGCTGGCGATGTAGCGTAGCGGCTCTGCCCAGCCCTCGGTGAGGGTCTGAGCGGCGTCGAGCTCGAGCCGCCCCGCCTCGAACCGGAGCGTGAGCCCTTCATCGGCGACGCCGGGGACGTCGAAGCGGAAGAGCCACGCGTCAGGGCTCTCGAAGGCGTCGAGGGTCGGCGCGACACGACGGCAGGTCTTTCGGGAAGGGGTGGGAGACGAGCTGGGATTCGACGGGTTCATAGCGTTGTCCTCCTGGCGACCGGGCCTTTCACACGATGGAAACGGGGATGCTGCGAGGAGCGGCTGCAGCGACCTTCGGGAGCCTCACGGAGAGGACACCCGCGCGGAGCTCCGCGGTCACGCAGCCGATGTCGACCGGGCAAGGGAGCTCGATGGCGCGCGACAGCGTGGCCCCGTGGCGGTCGGTTCGGAGCGGCTTGTAACCCTCCGGCGCATCGACACGGCGCTCGGCGCGCAGGTGAAGCATTGCCCCCTCGACGCGGACCTCGACGGCGTCACCAGCCACGCCAGGCAGCTCGGCGTGGTACGCGAGCGCGCTGCCCTCGTCGACGAGGCGCTCGCGCAGGCCCGGCCGACGCGCGGCGGTCCTTGGACGGTGGGCGTCGAGGGCGCTCCAGAGCTCACGCTCCATGGCGTAGAGCTCCCTCACCACGCGCGACATGTCGGGGTGGGCGAATCTCCAATCACGATCGAGGCTCAGCATGGACGTTCTCCTTTCGGGCGAGTGGATGACGATCGCGGAGCGGCACTCGCGCCGAGAGGCTCGGCGCCACCGCAACGCCTCGGCCCTTGCAGGCCACATCGTCGCAACTCCACGAATAAGTCTGGGCGGTACCGTGTCAAGCGGCCCTCCTCGGGATCAGCGCGACACGGCGGCGGTCGGGCACGCGCTCGGCGACGCGACCTCGGAGTCCGTGGAAGCGGTCTCGCTCGTGCTCACCGGTCAACTCGGCGAGGTGATGCGCGAGTCGGCGCGCTTCGCAGTGACGGTCGCGCAGCGGACGCCCGTCGCGGAGCCCGGCCGGCCCCGGGCTCGAAGAGCACGGCTCGATGCGACGACCTCACTGACGAGGTCGCTCGGTTTCGCGAGCGGGGTTGAGAGGGTATGCTCCGTCGTCATGAGCCGTGCCGCCTCGCTCGTGGATCGCCTGCACGCGGTCCTGCTCGTCGGGGCGCTCGTGGGGCCGGCGGGGTGCTCGCTCTCGAACGTCGCCGTCGACGCGTGCAAGACCGATCTCGCGTGTGAGTCGACGTTCGGCGTCGGGAGCCGCTGCGAGCCGAGCGGCTACTGCAGCGCGCCGACGGCCTGCGATACGGGGCACGACTGTCGGGCTCGCCACGGCGGCGGAGCCTGCGTCGAGGGGCTCTGCCGCGCGACACTTCCAAGCGATCCGACTGGGGCCTGCACCACGTTCGATCCCGACACGCTCCCAGGCACGCGGCTCACCGGCGACGACGCACCCGTCTTGGTGGGCGCGATGGTGCTCCCGGGCAGCGATTTCTCGCCTCCCATCCTCGACGCTGCGCGCCTTGCGATTCGCGACATCAACAGCGTCGGAGGCGTCACCGATGGGCGCACGCTCGGGCTCGTCGTGTGCGACACCGGAGGTCCGATGAACTCGCTCGGCGGCGACGAACGCCGCGCGAGGATCCACGCGGTGGTGGACTACCTCGGAGGAACGCTCGGGGTCCCGTACGTCGTCGGACCGCTGACGTCCGGGGACGCGATCTTCGCCGTGTCGCGCGCCGTCGCGCGCCAGCTCCCGACCGCGTTCGTGTCTCCCTCGGCGACGAGCCCGGCGCTGACGCTCGAACCCGATCGCCTCTCGCAGGACGTCCCCTACGGGCTCTTCTGGCGCACCGCCCCGAGCGATCAGCTGCAAGGCCAAGTCCTCGCGAAGAGCGTCGTGGGCTCGTACCCGAGCCCGCTCGACCCTGGAAAGATCGCGCACGTCGCGGTCGCGTTTCGCGACGATGCGTACGGCCAGGGGCTAGCGGACGCGTTCCTCAAGTCGTTTCAAGGCAAGACCACGCTGATCAAATTCGCCATCGGGGCCGAGCTCGCGCCCGTCGTCACCGACGTCGCCGCCGCGGGTCCCGACGGCGTGATGTTCGTGGATGTCGGCGGCGATCGCGCCCTCGAGTTCATCGCGGCGATGGCGAAGGCTCCGGCGCTCGCGTCTCGACCGCTCTACCTCGCCGACGGCTCGAAGAACGAAGGGCTCCTCGATCCAAAGCTCGCCGCCGACGTCCGGACGATCATCTACGACCAGACCTTCGGCACCGTCGCCGCGGCGCCAGAGGGGCCGCTCTTCGACGTCTTCCAGGCGAGCTACAAGTCCGAGTTCGGCGGCACCGATCCGGCGAACAGCGCCTTCACCGCGAACGGCTACGACGCCGCCTACCTCGGGGCGGCGGCGCTCGTCTATGCCGCGCAGACCGGCGCAGCGTTCGATGGACTCGGCATCGCCGAGGGGCTCGCGCGGCTCGTGCCCGGCGGTCCCAAGGTCGACGTCGGCAAGACGCAGTGGGGCGCGTTGAAGGGCTACCTCACGAGCGGCGAGCGAAAGGCCGACATCACGGGGATCTCCGGCGCGCTCGACTTCGACGCGTCGACGGGCGAAGCACCGGCGCCGATCGAGATCTGGCAGCCGACCATGCTCTCGACGGCGTGCAACGGAAAGCCTCCGTGCTTCAGGCGGCTTGCAGTGGTCACACCATGAACGACGACGACGCGCTGGTGGTGCTCTCGACGGTGCCGGTTCGCGATGGGCACGCCGAGCGGATCGCTCGCGTGCTCGTCGAGGCCGGAGTGGCGGCGTGCGTGAACGTCCTCGGCCCCGTCCGCTCGATCTACCGATGGGACGGAGAGCTCTGCGACGACCTGGAGCAACAGCTCGTCATCAAGACGCGCGCCTCGCGCTACGCCGCGCTCGAGGAGCTGCTGCGGCGCGAGCACCCGTACGACGTCCCCGAGATCCTCGCCTTGCCCGCCACCCTGGGCAGCGCGAGCTACCTCTCGTGGCTCCGCGACCACACGAGCTAGCGGCACGAGCCCGATGCGTCGACGCAGGCCGCGGTACGAGGCCGAGCTCAGCGTGGGCCGTGCGTATCGATGACGCGCCAGCTTCCGTCGGCCTCGCGACACGCGGTGCCGTAGACCTCCTCGTCGCGACCTCCGACGTTCGCGCGTACCTGAAATTCACGGCACGGCGCGACCATTTGGACGCTCGTAGGTTCGAACGGGGTCACTGCGTCGGCCCCGCCGGTGTCGGGGTTTACCCAACGCACCTCCTCGTAGGTGCGCGCGACATCTGCCGCTCGTCGAGCGCGTCCATCTGCCGGCCGACCTCGGCGCCGAGTAGCGCGCCGAGGATCCCGCCGAGGATCGCACCTCCGGCGTTACCGTGAGCGAGCGCCGCGCCCGCGAGCGCGCCCGCGCCGACACCGACCACGGCACCCGACTGCTGCTGGATGCGACAGCCCCCAACGAGCGACACCAGCACCACCGAGCCCACGATCGTCAGGGAGCGCACCTTCACGTCCACTGGCGCCGCAACGCACGGGCCACACGCCCAGGTTCAAGAAGCAGCGCGACGAAGCACCGCGGAGCGACTTGACCTAGATCACGTCCTCGCCACCCTCGGACGAGAGGTCGAGCGACAGGCGGCTCCCGAGCCGGTCGAGCAAGGTCACCCCGAGCTGGGGCCGCTCCTTCACGAGCTCCCAGAACGCGTCCTTCTTCAGGCGCAAGACGCGCGCGACATCCACCGTGACGAGAGACGCACGAGCCACGCGGGGCGCGAGCAAGGTGGTGGCCCCGGCGTGGGCCCCCGCGAGGAGCTCCCGCGAGCCCTCCCCCGCGCGGGCCTCGAGCTTTCCGTCGAGGAGCACGAGCAGCTCGGCGCACGGCTTGCCCCCCTCGAGCACCACCTCGTCGTCGAAGTAGTCGTCGATCTCGCACGACTCGAGGATGCGCGTGAGCACGGCCATCCCGAGGCCCTCGAAGAGGAACAGCGCCTCGAGCGCCTCGAACTTGCCGACGAGCTCGCTGCTCATCTCGTCGACGATCTCGATCTCGGGGTCGTCCGGGTGAATCCCGACGGCGACGACCGTCACGTTGTCGTGACCGCCGGACGCATTGGCGAACGCGACGAGATCTCGCGGGATCCCCGCGAGATCGCGAGTCTCGAGGGCGTCGTCGAGCAAACCGTCGTCTTCGAGGTAGTCGGCGAGCCCGTCGGAGCAGAGGAGGAAGCGATCGCCGGGCGCGACGTCGAGGCAGAGCACGTCGGCGTGCACGTCCGGTTGGGTCCCCACGGCGCGGGTGAGGACGTGGGCGAAGGGGTGATCGGCGACCTCGTCGGCGCGGATGAGCCCGGCGAGGTAGAGCTCGTTCGACATCGTGTGGTCGTTGGTGAGCTGGCTCACCTTGCCGTGCCGCGACAAGTAGAGGCGGCTGTCGCCGACGTGAGCGCACACGGCCTTGTCCCCGATGACGAGGAGCAGCGTGAGCGTACAGCCCATCCCCGCCCGCTCGTCATCCTCGCTCGCGAGGTCGTAGATCGCCGTCGACGCGGTCTCGACGAGATCGCGCACGAGCTCGCGGAGGTCATCCTGCGACGCCTCGCCGCGCCCGAAGCGCGCAATCTCCTCGGACACGCGCCGGATCTCCGTCCGGAGGACCTCGATCGCCGTCGCCGAGGCGACCTCGCCCGCGAGGTGTCCCCCCATGCCATCGCAGACGACGTAGAGCCCGAGCTCATCGTCGACGAGGAACGCGTCCTCGTTCTGCTCGCGCGTGCGACCGACGTCGGTCTGTCCATGGCCGCGCGCGTGCATGTCCCGGAGGGAGTACCACGGGAGACCGTCGCAAGAAACCTCGACGGGCTCAGGCGATGGGGCGCTCGCGACCCGCCCGGAGTCGAGCGAGGTTCTCGTGGTGCCGAGCGACGACGAACAGCGCAAGCGCACCGAGGAACACGACCTCCCCGCGTGAACGACCGACGCCCCAGCCCGCGACGGGGAGCATCGTCGCCGCGACCAGCGCCGCGAGCGAGACCACGCGGCGAGCCGCGAACACGACGCCGAACGCGAGGACGGCGAGGACGGTCGCAGCGGGCGCGAGGACGAGGCAGACCCCGAGGCTCGTCGCGACCCCCTTGCCTCCGCGAAACCGAAGCCATGGCGTGAACACGTGGCCGACGACGGCCGCCGCACCGGCGACGTGGAGCACCCCGAGCGCGCTCTCCGACGAGAGCCCGCTCCGTGTCGCGAGGACGAGCGGCAACGCCCCCTTCAGCGCATCGAGTACGAGGACCAGGAGCCCGAGCCGCAGCCCCACCGTTCGCGCGACGTTCGCCGCCCCGATGTTGCCGCTCCCTCGGGCCTGGATGTCGACGCCCCGCGCCCGCGCGACGAGCCAGCCGAAGGGGATCGACCCCGCGACGAAGGACACGACGACGAGGGTCACGCTCACGACGCCGAAGTCTAGCCACCGTCTCGCGCGGGTCGAGCACTCGTAGCGGTGCGAGGCGCGAGTTCGCGCTATATCGATGGGGCGTCGCCGGGCGGCGCGTGCGAGGCGATGACGTGAGCGCGGCGATGACGACGGTGCGAGTGCTCGGGGCGATGCGCGAGGTCGACGCCTCCGAGTGGAACCGCTGCACGCGCGGAGACCCCTTCGTGTCGCACGAGTTCTTGAGCGCGCTCGAGGACTCGGGCTCGGCCGTCCCGGAGCATGGCTGGCACGCGCGGCACCTCGTCGTCGAAGACGAGGTCGGCGTCGTCGCCGCGGCCCCCGCTTACCTGAAGACGCACTCCTACGGCGAGTACGTGTTCGACTGGGCGTGGGCGGACGCGTACCGTCGACTCGGGCTCTCGTACTACCCGAAGCTCCAGTGCTGCGTCCCGTTCACGCCGGCGACGGGCCCGCGCTTGCTCGTCCGAGAGGGGCTCGCCCGCGCGCACCATGAGGAGGTCCTCGTCGCCGCGTTGGTCGAGGTGGCACGGCGCGAGGGCGCCTCGTCCGTCCACGTCACGTTCCCGACGTCCTCCGAGCGTGAGCGCGGCGCCGAGCTCGGCCTGCTCACCCGCTCGGGCCTGCAGTACCACTGGCACAACCGCGGCTTCGCGAGCTTCGACGACTTTCTCGGGACGCTGCTCGGGAGGAAGCGGCGCGTCCTCGCTCGCGAGCGACGTGACGCCAACGCGGCCGTCGCGATCGAGACGCTCCGTGGTGCCGACATCGGGACCGACGAATGGAACGCGTTCTACGGCTTCTACCGAGACACCATCGCGCGCAAATGGGGCCAAGCCTACTTGACGCGGGCGTTCTTCGAGACGCTCGGCGCCACGATGAGCGACCGGGTCGCGATGGTGGTCGCGCGACGCGACGGCGAGGTGGTGGCCGCGGCCCTCAACCTGATCGGACCGGACGCGCTCTTCGGGCGCTACTGGGGCACGTCGGTCGAGGTCCCCTTCCTGCACTTCGAGCTTTGCTACTACCGAGCCATCGAGCTCGCGATCGAGCTTGGGCTCGTGCGCGTCGAGGCGGGCGCGCAGGGCGAGCACAAGCTTGCGCGAGGCTACGTCCCGGTCGAGACGCACAGCCTGCATCACATCCTCGACCCGCGGCTCGCGAGCGCCATCGGCTCGTTCGTCGAAGAGGAGAGGCTCGCGATCCTGCGCGACATGAGCGCGCTCGACGAGCTGACCCCGTACCGCGACCGTCGCGGCGGCTGAGGCAGCCTTCGTCGAGGCGCCTGCCGGGAGCGACCGGATGGGCTAGGCTCGGCCGCGATGAGCTTGCTTGATCGACTTGGCAAAAAGACCTTCGACGCAATCGACCGCGCGGCGCGCGCCGCCGAAACGCTGCGCAACCGCGTGGAGCCGATGCTCGAGGGGACGGCGCTTGGAGAGCGGCTGCGCGAGCGCGACCGACTCCATGACGTGAGCGATGTACCGACACCACCGAGCAACGTCTCACCGTTCGTGCCGCAGCCGACCGGCGACGCGACGCGCCCTCCCCTCGGCAAGCCCGAGCTCGCGGCGCAGCTCTTCGGTCGCGGCACCGATCCGTGGACCGCTCGAACGCGCCAGCTCCTCCGCGATCGAGGCATCGAGCTCGAGTGGAACGATCTCGAGGCCGAAGGCGGAGTGCAGCTCGAGGCGCAGGTCGTCACCGAGACGAAGCACCCATCGGGCCCCTGGGTCTACCTGCGCGGTGAGTTCGTCGGTGGCTTTAACGCCGTGCACGAGCTCGATCGGCTCGGTCAGCTCGAGGTGATGACGCTGCCTCCGGAGGAGCGCCGGGATGGACGCGGTCGCACGCGCATCGTCGTCGCGAAGCGCGGCGGCGACGAGCAGGCCGAGGGCGAGCGCGGCAACCCCGACGACCGCAAGTGAGCGGACAGGGCGGCGGATGCAGCTCCACCTCGTCGACGGGACCTACGAGCTCTTCCGCGCGCACTTCGGAGCGCCAGCCGGCGTCGACGCCTCGGGTCAAGAGGTCGGCGCGGTGCGCGGGCTCGTGCGCTCGCTCGCCGCGCTGCTCGCCGCACCTGCCACGACCCACGTCGCGGTCGCGTTCGACAGCGTCATCGAGTCCTTCCGCAATCGATTGTTCGCCGGCTACAAGACCGGCGAGGGCTTGCCGCCGGAGCTCCTCCGACAGTTCGCGCTTGCCGAGCGGTGCACGGCGGCGCTCGGCGTGTCGGTCTTCGGCATGGTCGAGTTCGAGGCCGACGACGCGCTCGCCACGCTCGCCGCGCGACTCGTCGAGGCGCCCGAGCTCGAGCGCATTCTTCTCTGCTCGCCGGACAAGGACCTCGCGCAGTGCGTCTCGGGTGAGCGTGTGGTCGGCTTCGATCGCATGCGCGACAAGCTGCTCGACGAGGCCGGTGTGCGCGAGAAGTTTGGCGTCTCGCCCCGATCGATCCCCGACTGGCTCGCGCTCGTCGGCGATGACGCCGACGGCATTCCTGGCCTGGCGCGCTGGGGCGCGAAGGGCGCGGCCGCAGTGCTTGCGCGCTACGAGAGGCTCGAGGCGATCCCCGACGACGCGAGCCTCTGGGACGTGAAGGTGCGCGGCGCGAAGGCGCTCGCGGATGTGCTCACGGCGCGGCGCGAGGACGCGATGCTCTTCCGCACGCTCGCGACCCTGCGCACCGACGTGCCGCTCGACGCCGACCTCTTTTCGCTCGCGTGGCGCGGACCGACGGACTTGCTCGGGCCGTTGCTCGACGAGCTCGGCATGAGCCGCCGCGTGCTCGACTCGCTCCTCGCGGCCGCCGATCGTTGCCTCAGAACCGGCGGGTGACTAACGGCATCTCATGCGCATCGATCCAGGCGAGCACGAGCCCCTCCGCGTCTACCATTTGATGACGAGCGTGATCGTGCCGCGCCCGATCGCCTGGGTCTCGACCATCTCCCGCGATGGTGTACCGAACCTCGCCCCGTTCAGCTTCTTCAGCGGGCTCACCGCGACACCGCCGCTCGTGACGATCGCAGCCGGCCGACGGCGCGGCGCGCGCAAGGACACGACGAACAACGCGTCGGCGACGCGCGAGCTCGTCATCAACGTCGTCACCGAAGCGTTGCTCGAGCCGATGGTGCAGACGAGCGGCGAGTTCCCGCCCGAGGTCGACGAGATCTCGCTCGCGAAGCTGACGCCGCTCCCAAGCGTGAAGGTGCGGCCGCCACGGATCGCCGAGTCGCCGATCCAGCTCGAGTGTCGCACCCGCGAGATCCTCGAGATTTCACCTGGGATCGTGGATCTCATCGTGGCCGAGATCGTGCTCGTGCACGTCGACGACGCGATCGAGGTCGGTGCGGATCTGTCGATCGCGACCGAGAGCATCCGCCCGCTCGCGCGACTCGGAGGTCCCAATTACACGACGCTCGGATCGATCAAGAAGGTGGAGCGCCCCACCTGAGGGCCTGAAGACGGCGCTCTCTGGCGGACGCTCGCGCGGGCTCTCGCTCGCGAAGCCGAATCACGCGTTCGGTCAGGGCTTCTGCTTGTCGGCGACGCCGTACTCGGCGCAGCCCCAGGCCTGGATGAAGAGCTCCCAGTCCCACTCGAAGATCGTGCCCTTCTCGCCGCGACGGATCGACCACTTGCCGCCGTTCGTGAGCGACAGCTGCATGTCGAGCGGGATGACCTGCTGCGCGTTGAAGAGGTGATCGTCACCGTTCAGTCCGATGGAGCCCGAGATTACTGGGCCGAGCGCGCCGACGGTCATCAGGATCCAGCCCGCGTCGCCCGGCACGATGCCGCCGATCATGCCTGCGGCGCCCGAGAGGGAGTCGACCAGCTTCTGGTAGGTGGACGTGTCGTCCTGCTCGATGCAGTCGTAGGTGAGCTGCAGGTTGCCGTTCGGCGTCTTGGGGCCCTTCTGGCCCCAGATCACGCCCGCCTCGAGCGAGTAGGCGAACTCCTTGCCGCTGCCGAGCCCCGGCGTCGGCGGCAGCAGGCGGACCTCGCCGCCGTTGCCGGACTCGGCCTGAATGACGCAGAAAATCTCGTCCTTCTCGTCCGGCCACGGGTCATCCGGGTTGTGGACCTTCACCTTCGCGACGCCCACGCGAAGGAGCGGTGCGCCGCACTCGAGCGTGCCGCCCGGCGGGTCGGCGTCCCCGAAGGGCTGCGTCGGCAGGTTTTGCGGGTCGAGGACGGGGAACTTCGAGCGGAAGTCCTTCATCGAGGCGAGTCCGGCGCGCGCGAGACCACCACGGATCGCGTCAGAGGCGTCGCGGTTCTTCGCGAACACCTCGCGAAGCGCGGGCACGAGCGGGTGCTCGCCGCTCCGCGCCTCGCTGTCGAGGGCCGCCGCCATCATGCGAACGCCCGGCCCGGCCTCGGCGATCGTGTTCTCGAGGCGCGCGAGGATTTCCGCCTTCGAGAGCTGCTTCATCTTCGGGATGTCGAGCGACGCGATGTGGGGCGGGTTCGGCTTCGGGATGAATGCGTTGTCGCACGACGGCGCGAGCAGGCACGGCTCGCAGATGCCACAGTCTTTCTCGCAGGTGTGGCAGTTTTCGTCGTCGGCGCAGGTATTGTCACCGCAAGGCTCGGGCGGGAGACCCGTGGAGCTCGACGAGGTGCCGGCCCCACCGCTGCAATCGCAGACCCCGAAGCCGGACCCGTCCTCGAGGCAGATCTGCAAGCCTTCGGTCCCGCCGAAGCACGGGCAGACCGTCTGATGACCGGGGACGCATGCCGACGCGCCCGATGTTGACGACGCCGTCGAGGTTTCGCCGGCGGCGCAGGCCGCGAACACACCCGCAACAAGTACGAGAGCCGGAAGGAGCATGCGCATTCCCATGAAATCGACCTCTATCATGCGAAGGAACAATACGAGCGGTCTTCACTGCGGGGGCGCGGGGGAGCGCTCCAACCGCAATTTAAGCAGCAATTGTGCCGCGGCCGAAGCGGAAGCGGCGACGCGCACCGGAGCGATGCGCGCGAGCCAGACATTTCCCCTGATTCCGTGATCTGGGAGGCGCTCCTCACGCGCGCTCGCCGGCGCTTCCGACGAGGCCGGATGATTCTTCTCTCGCCGGGATTGGATCAAGCCTTGTCCATGCCGACCGCCTCACCTCGGCGGGGGCTGTGCCGCGCCGAGATCAACCGATGTCAAACTTCACGCCCTGCGCTAGCGGAGCCTGGCCGCTCCAGTTCACGGTGCAGGTCTGCCGACGCATGTAGGCCTTCCAGGCATCCGAGCCGGACTCGCGACCACCGCCGGTGTCCTTCTCGCCGCCGAAGGCGCCGCCGATCTCGGCGCCGCTCGTGCCGATGTTGACGTTGGCGATGCCGCAGTCGGAGCCCGCGTGCGACAGGAACCGCTCGGAGGCGCGGAGGCCGTCGGTGAAGATCGCGCTCGAGAGGCCCTGCGAGACAGCGTTGTTCGCGGCGATCGCCTCATCCAGCGAGTCGACCTCGAAGACGTAGAGGATGGGAGCGAAGGTCTCCTCCCAGGCGATTGGGAAGCTCGCCTGGGGCGGTGCCTTGACGATGGTGGGCTCAACGAAATTGCCGGCGCGTTCGAGCACCTTCCCGCCGCAGAGGACCGTACCCCCCTGCTCTCGCGCCGCCGCGACCGCCTTCTCGTAGGCGGCGACCGAGAGCTTTGTGTGAAGCGGGCCGAGCAGCGTGCCCTCGGCGAGCGGATCGCCGATGCGGATCGTCGCGTAGGCGCGCGTGAGGCGCTCGGTCAGCTTCGCGGCGATCCCGCGGGTCGCGAAGATGCGGCGCGTGCTCGTGCAGCGCTGACCTGCCGTACCGACCGCCCCGAAGGTGATGGCGCGAACCGCCATCTCGAGATCGGCGTCGTCGAGGACAATGATGGCGTTGTTGCCGCCGAGCTCGAGGATGGTCTTGCCGAGGCGCGAGCCGACCTGCGCCGCCACCTTGCGACCGACCGCGGTCGAGCCGGTGAACGACACGAGCGGGATGTCCTTCGAGTCCGACATCCAGGAGCCCACGTCGGCGTCGCCGACGACGAGGTTGAAGACGCCCTCGCAGTCATGCGCCCGCATGACGCGGTTGGCGATCTGCTGCACCGCAAGCGCAGTGAGCGGAGTGCGCGGCGACGGCTTCCACAGCATGACGTCGCCGCAAGCGGCGCCGAGCGCGGCGTTCCACGCCCAGACCGCCATGGGAAAGTTGAACGCCGTCACGACCGCGATGGGTCCGAGCGGGTGCCACTGCTCGAACATCCGGTGACGAGGCCGCTCGGACTGGATCACGAGGCCGTGAAGCTGACGGGATAGACCGACCGCGAAATCGCAGATGTCGATCATCTCCTGCACCTCGCCGAGGCCCTCGCTCCGGATTTTGCCAACCTCGAGCGAAATCAGCGCGCCGAGGTCCTCTTTGTGCTCGCGGAAGGCGTTCCCGAGCTCGCGAATCACCTCGCCTCGTAGCGGCGCCGGGCGCATGCGCCAGGCAGCGAACGCCTCCTTCGCCTTCGCGAGCACCACCTCACCGTCGGCGATCGTCGCGGAGCGCACACGGCCAAGCTCGTCGCCGCTGGTCGGGTTGTAAGACACGAGCGGCTCGCCTCGTGTCTCGATCCACGAACCGGTGCACGCACCGGATTGAAGCCCCTCGATTCCAAGCCGGGTCAGTACGTCTCGCGTCATGTGCCGTGCTCCCTCTTGTTCGAACCGCCGCGTTATAGTCTGCTCCGCGCATGATTCGTAGAGCCGACGCGAGCATGGCCGATCGCGTTCCCTTCGTCGACGGCGGCTTCCTCGATCACGTGCGCGCGCTCACCCCGAGCCGCCCGCTTCGCCGCGGAGACGATCCGCTGCGACCCGGGAGCGCGCTCTCCTGCCGGGAAGCGTTCGGCATCTACCAAACCCAGCTCGAGAGCCGACTCGTCGACCTCGCCGCGAGGAACCTGAAGAAGGACGGCCTCGCGTTCTACACCATCGGCTCCTCGGGGCACGAGGGCAACGCCGCGGTCGCCGCCGCGCTACGCCCATCGGATCCTGCGCTCCTGCACTACCGCTCGGGCGCGTTCTTCCTCGAGCGAGCCCGACAGCTCGGGCGCGATGACGGCGCGTACGCGATGCTCCTCGGGATCGTGGCGAGCTCGGAGGAGCCGATCGCGGGCGGGCGTCATAAGGTATTCGGACACGCCGAGCTCGCGATCCCACCCCAGACCTCGACGATCGCCTCGCACCTCCCGAAGGCGGTCGGCATGGCGTTCGGCCTCGGGCGCGCGGGTCGCCTCGGGGTCGCGACGTCGAGCCCGTCCGACGCCATCGTGGTGTGCTCCTTCGGGGACGCCTCGGTCAACCACTCGACCGCGCAAGGTGCGTTGAACGCCGCGGCCTGGGCCGCGCATCAAGAGCAGCCCGTCCCGGTGTTGTTCGTGTGCGAAGACAACGGCATCGGGATCTCGGTCCCAACGCCCGACGGCTGGGTCCGCGCCGCGAACGGTGGGCGACCGGCGTTCGCATACCGCGCGGTCAATGGGCTCGATCTCGAGGCGACCTACGGCGCCGCGCGTGAGCTTGCGGACATCGTCCGTCGCGAGCGTCGCCCCGCGTTCTTGCATATGCGGACGGTACGCCTGATGGGGCACGCGGGCTCCGACATCGAGACCGTGTACCGCTCGCTCGACGAGATCGAGGCGACCGAAGCGCTCGATCCGCTGCGCATGGGTGCGAGCCTCCTCGTCGAAGCAGGCGCCGCGACACCGAACCAAATTCTCACGGCCTACGAGGAAAACCGCGCGCGCCTCGACGCGCTCGGGCGACGCGCCGCGACGCGCCCGAAGCTCACCACCGCCGCCGAGGTCATGGCGCCCCTCGCGCCGCGCGACGACCAGGCGATCGCCACGCTCGCGACGCGGTCGGCGGACGAGGCCGAGCGACGACGCTTCTGGGGCGACAAGCTCCCTGAAGAGCAGCGCCCGGCGGGCTTCGCGCAGCACGTCAACTGGGCCCTCGGTGATCTGCTCGCTCTCCACCCGGAGCTGTTCCTGTTCGGCGAGGACGTCGCGAAGAAAGGAGGGGTGTACGGCGTGACCCGAGAGCTGTCGCGGCGGGCGAAGCGAGGGCGCGTCTTCGACACGCTGCTCGATGAGCAGACGATCCTGGGCCTCGGCATCGGCTTCGGTCAGCTCGGGCTCCTGCCAATGCCCGAGATCCAGTACCTCGCGTACCTTCACAACGCCGAGGATCAGCTGCGCGGCGAGGCCTCGAGCCTGCAGTTCTTCTCGAACGCGCAGTACCGAAACCCGATGGTGGTGCGCATCGCTGGCTACGGCTACCAGAAGGGCTTCGGCGGCCATTTCCACAACGACAACTCCGTCGCCGTGCTGCGCGACATCCCCGGCATCGTGATCGCCTCGCCCGCGCGCGGCGACGACGCGGCGGCGATGCTCCGTACCTCGGTCGCAGCAGCGAAGGCCTCTGGCTCGGTGTGCGTGTTCCTCGAGCCGATCGCCCTCTACGGCGAACGAGACCTCCTCGAGAAAGGCGATGGCGGGTTCACATCGCCGTACGCGCCCGCCTCTCTGGAGGCGCACGTGCCCATCGGCGCGGGCCGCCTGTGGCGCGAGGGCGACGACGTTACGCTCGTCTCCTGGGCGAACGGCCTCTACATGAGCCTTCGTGTCGCGGCGCGCCTCGAGCGCGAGCACGGCGTGCGCGCGAGGGTCTTCGATCTGCGGTGGCTCGCGCCGCTGCCGGTCGACGAGCTCCTCACCCACGCGAACCACACAGGGCGCGTGCTCGTCGTCGACGAGACGCGGCGAACGGGCGGGGTGTCGGAGGGCGTCGTGACCGCCCTTGTCGATCGAGGCTTCTCGGGGCGGATCCGGCGGGTCGCGAGCGAGGATTGCTTCATCCCGCTCGGTGATGCCGCGAACTTCGTGCTCCTGCAGGAGCGCGCGATCGAAGAGGCCGCGCTCGCCCTCGCGAAGGCCTGAGCCAAACCGCCCCCTCGTCGGCCCAGCGCTGCCCCTTGCGGAGCGGCGCGAAAACGCGCATGAGAGTCGCCATGCGTACCCGAGCGACGATCGCCGCCCTGACCTTGGCCCTCCTCTCCGGCTGCGTCACGAAATCCGAGCACGAGCGCCTGCTTGCCCTCGCGGCGGACCGCGAGAAGAGCCTCGCGGCGAAGGCAGCCGCCGAGGACGCCCGCGCGAAGCAACAGATCGCCGCGCTCGAAGCGTCGCTCGCGACGCTGAAGGGCGAGGTCGACGAGCGTGACAAGAAGCTCGGCGAGCTACAGGTCGATCTCGCGGGCTTGCAGAAGCGCTACGACGACTCGAGCGCCCTCGCGAACGAGCTGCGGCAAGAGCTGCAGAAGGCAGGCAAGAACGTCGACGGGCTGATGGCCGAGAAGGGCAAGATGCGCCAGGCCCTCGACGAGGCGAAGGTGCGCCTCGAAGAGCTCCGCCGCGCGCAGGAGGCCGCGCAGAAGCGCGCCGACCTCCTGAAGAACCTCATCAACAAGTTCAAACGCATGATCGAATCGGGCGACCTCAAGATCGTGCTCCGCGACGGTCGGATGGTGCTCCAGCTGCGAAACGACGTGCTGTTCGACTCCGGAAAGATCGAGGTGAAGCCGGCAGGACGGGACGCCCTGAAGGACGTCGCGAAGGTCCTCGTCACCCTCACCGACCGCAAGCTCCAGGTCGTCGGCCACACCGACAACCGCCCGATCCAGACCGAGCGCTTCCCGTCGAACTGGGAGCTGTCGACGTCGCGCGCGATCTCAGTCGTGAAGTTCCTCATCACCGAAGGCGTGAAGGCCGAGCTGCTCTCGGCCGCGGGGCACAGCGAGCACGACCCGGTCGCGACCAACGACAACGACGACGGTCGCGCGAAGAACCGACGCATCGAGATCGTCCTCCAGCCGAACCTCTCCGAGCTCATCGCCGTCCCGACCGAGTGACGCGGGGCGGCGCTGCGCCGGCCGCGTGCGACCTTGTCTTCGCGCGCCTACGGCTGCAGGCTCACCGGGCCATGCCACGTCACCTCAGGACGATCCGCGATCTGTCGCCCGCCGAGTTCGACCGATTGCTTTCGCTTGCACGCCGCGTGAAGGCAGACCCGAGCGCCTACCGCGCAAAGCTCGCCGGCAAGAAGGTAGCGCTCGTCTTCGCGAAGCCCTCGACGCGCACGCGCGTGTCGTTCGAGGTCGGTGTTGCTGAGCTCGGAGGGCAGCCGCTCTTCTTGCCGACCGGCGGCCCCGCGGGGCTTCAGGTGGGCCGAGGCGAGCCGCCGCACGACACGGCGAAGGTGCTGTCTCGCTATGTGGACGCGATCGTCATCCGCACGTTTGGGCAGGACGAGGTCGACGCGCTCGCCGAGCACGGCCGCGTCCCGGTCGTGAACGCGCTCACCGACTCGGAGCATCCGTGCCAGGCGCTAGGCGACGTGCTCACGATCCGCGAGCGCTTCGGCGATGACCTCCGTGGCCGCACGCTCGCCTTCGTCGGCCCCGGCAACAACGTGACGCATGCGCTGATGCTCGCAGGACCGCGCGCGGGGCTCGATGTGATCGTCGCGTGCCCCGAGCTGCTCCCTCCATCGCACGTGGTGCTCGAGCGCGCGCGTGAGGAGGCGGCCCGCGCCGGGACGCGCGTCTACGTCGAGCACGATCCGCGGCGCGCGGTGAAGGACGCGTCGATCGTCTACTCGGACACCTGGGTGAGCATGGGGCAAGAGCGCGACGCCGAGAGCCTCCGAGCGAAGCTCGCGGCCTACACCGTGGACGACGACCTCATGTCGATCGCGGCGCGTGACGCGATCTTCATGCATTGCATGCCGGTCCATCGAGGCGAGGAGGCCACCGCATCGGTGGTCGATGGTCCCCAGTCGGTCGTCTTCGACCAGGCCGAGAACCGACTCCACGTGCAGAAGGCCCTCCTGCTCTTGCTCCTCGGGGCCGAGCCGTGGACCTGAGGTCGGCGAACCTCGCCGCGCCCTACCGGCGCATCCTCGACACCTGCGAGCCCTTTCTCATCACCTACCCGGGCAACCACAGCGCGCTCGACCTCGCGCCGTTCGGCCTCGTGCTTCGCCGCGAGCGGCTCTACACCGCGACAAGCCTCACGAGCCGAAACGTCGTCGATGGGCTGCACGTCCTCGACGCGGCGACCTTCGGCGATCAGGAGATGCTCATGCCGCGGTGGGTCCTCTTCGACTGCGGTGAGTTCCCAGGGATCGTGTTCGGCTTCGGGCGTCGCGCTGAAGAGCTCTCGCCCGCGCTGCGCTCACGCTACCGCGCCGAGGACGACGACTCCTTCGTTCCGCTCTCGATGTGGGTGGCGATCCGCTGCGCCGAGGAGGGCTCGTGGTTTGGTCACAACCTCTCGTCGGTCAACGTGATGGCCACCGGTGACGACGCGCTTCCGGGACTCGCGACGCTGACGAAGGCTGTCGGCGTGAAGGTCGCGCGCGCGACGCGACAATACGGCGCGACGCAGTGGACCTCGTCGAGCATCGGCCTTCACCTTCGGCTCGGCGACATGCAGCTCCTTTCGGCCTACACCCCGGCGCACACCCACCCGGAGACGCTGTCGTATCGCATGAACGTCGACGAGGCCGTCCTCACGAGGAGCCTCCTCGACGGCTACCGCCCGTCGCGAGCGGAGGGGGACAGGCGCCTCGCCGCCGACGACCGCGACACGCTCCTCGCCCTCCAGAGCGAGCTCGAGGCCGGCGACGCGTGGACGCTGGTGCGCGCCGAGAGCGTCGCCGGAAGCGCCCAGCGCCTGCACTTGGTGCGCGGCTCGGCGACTTGATTCGTGTCAAGGAGGTACAAGCAAGCCGAGTCGGGCGCGCGCCTCGAGATGAGGGCCGCTGACGAGGAACGCGAGGAGCTCGCGCGCCTCGGCGTGCTTGCCGAGCCATCGCAGCCGCTCCGCCTCAC
>Ga0194129_10001671_pt1 | contig 35661 bp, 35 predicted proteins | sample TA2KigCa35mmetaG_FD_150862 | JGI IMG/M metagenome (GOLD analysis project Ga0194129, IMG submission 150862) | Freshwater microbial communities from Lake Tanganyika, Tanzania - TA2015038 Kigoma Deep Cast 35m | ecosystem: Environmental > Aquatic > Freshwater > Lake | place: Tanzania: Lake...
ACTTCAACATCATTACGAATTAACAAAAATGTCAAATCAACAAGTAGGTGATGAATTAAAAATAGTAAAAGAACATTTTAATGATTTTTTACAAATAAGTGGAAGTAGTAATCGTAAAGGTAAATTAGTTGAAAATATAGAATGTCAACATCTTCAAAAACATTTTCCTAATTATAAAATAGAAAATATAAGTAATACAGGTCATGAAGCGGATATTCATATTACAACTGAATTTGGAAAAATTTTAATAGAATTAAAAACATATACAAATTCGGTTGGAAAAGATCAAGTTCAAAAATTTTATAATGATATTAATCGTGTTGGATATCCAATGGCATTATTTGTTTCTAATACAAGTGGAATTACTGGAAAAAAAAATGTAGACTGGGAATATTATGGACCTCATAATACGATTACTGTTTTTATTAGTAATGGGGGAATAGATGGTAATGGTTTAATCTTAGGACTAATGTTTCTAGAGGCAATAAAAAGATTACAATCAAATGATAAAAATAAGTACAATTTAGAAATGCATATTCAAACCTTAGTGGAAAATTTAGAACAAGCTAAAGGGGAAATTGAAAATGTTAGTCGTATTCGAGGTGATTTAAAGATATTAAAGGATAATTTTTCTAATAAAATAGATCAAATTACCAATGATGTATTTAATATTGAGTTATCTCTAAAAAAAACATTAAATACAATTGTAAAGGATTCTCAAGCTATATTAGACAATCCAATATTAGAAATGCCTATAAGTGATATTGAAAATTGGTTGATAGAAAAGAATGATCCAAAAATTACAACATTATTTTACAATATAAATGATGTTTACAATCTTAATTATAGTATAAGTAATAATGAATTGATCATAATGAATATTGATAAAAAAATAATTGCTCAAACAAAAAAGGGCCGTGCTAAAAAAGATTATGAAATACATTTTCATTATGAAAACAAGATAATTGGTATGTCTATTCTTTCTAGTAATGAAACAATTGAACGCGGAAAAATTATTTTACATGACTTAAATGAAATAAATGTAATAAAAAAAAGAATTAGTGACTTGATATCATAATTATAAATAAAGTAAAAAGTTTACAATATTTTATTTATATTTATCTCTATATCAAATAAATGACAATTCATTATAATTAATGGATTTTGAATATATTCTTTCATGATATTGTATCTATCTTTAATAATAGCTATATTTTTATCTATCCATCTTATTTTATATTTATGTTCTTTTTCAAATGGTTGAATTACTTCAACTATATAAAATGGATAATTACAATCTATTTGTTGATTTATTACAAATACTGATAATTCAATATATTTTATTATATTCATGGTAATTATAGATTAATATATAGCATCTTACTATCAATTTTTTTAATAATATTTTTTATAAACGCGACTTCTATTTCTGGAACGTTTAATCTTACGACTACGTTTTGACCCACCATTTTGTTCAACTTTCTTAGCATATTTATCAATTGTTTCAATATCCATGTATCCCTGTTTACCATGTTTTGTCCATGTTTTTTGATTTTCTAGTTTCAATTCATATGTAACACTATCAACAGCAACAACAATCCAATTGTTTCTATCCCACACTATTTTATCACCAACTTTAAATTTAGGTTCAGACATTATTTATATAATATATAAATATTTTATTAAAAGACCTATATATATAAAAAAATATAAATACTATTTTGTAATGTTTTAACAGTATTATCAAATTGTATAAATAATGTACTATTTTTATATCATTTACAACTTAAGGCATTTAAAACGCCAATTATTTTTTTAAATAATAACCCTTAACATGTTTTGAAGCATAATGACCTTCTCGCCCACATCTAAAACAACAATTTTCAGCATCAGTATCGTCATCGATTACATCAATAATATGTTTTATATATTTTGAATTCTTCCTAATTTTTTCAAACCAATAAATAAATTTAAATACTTAATTGAAAAATGGTCATATGTTAAATAAAAAGGTTTTTTACCTAATCATTTATAGATTATATCTATTTAATTACATATAATAATTAAATTGTATAATAATAGGTGTAATATACTAATTATGATTGATTTAGATTTCAATAAAAATCTTTTTACATAAGTATATAAAAATGTCTGAAAAAAAACAAGATCGTCCAAATGAATTTTATCTTATGCAGTTTCATGAAACATACACACCTGAATCTGTTCTAAATATATTAAAAACTCTAGATGTGATGATTCAACATAAAGATATATTTGGATTTGGAATATATTTTAAATCTAATAAAACTGAATTTACAATTGTGCTAAAATTAAAAGAAAGAACTGGTAAAAATTGGATTCAGATAACTTATTTACTTGAAAGTAAAGGTTGGATAAATATTATTAAACAAGCAAATTTAGGTCCTAAAGAATTATATGCGGCATTGAATGCCAGAGGAAATTATACATTTACTACAACAACTCCTTTTGTATATCCAATAGGTAATCCTATATCAGAAATGAATTCTTATTTTTCAGCTCATCTTGATGTAGAATATAAATTATCTCAATTTAATAAATACGGTGGAAATATTTGTTTCCAACGAAAAAAATCAAGAAATCAATCTCGTCAAAAGAGAAAATATTCAAGAAAAAGTTCAAGAAATAGTTTATTCTAGATAAATTATTAATGATATAAATTGAAAATGAAACTTGTTACAAATGAATCTATCCAATTCATATGTATAAATTGTAATATTCTGTTTCCCTCACTATCATGATGGCTTTTAAAGTTTGATATAAATGTATTTTTGTACTTCCAATTATCCATTACTCTTTGTTCATTGGTAAGTATTACCTTAAATATTTTCTTAATTTCCAGAAAAAGTGGATGAACGGTTGATATATTTAATCCTTGGACACTGGGATGTTCAATGAGTTCATCTAGTTTTTTGAAATCGATTATTATCTCGTGTTCAAATGTAATGTTATTTTCTTTATTATAAACTGGATTTTTGTTTCCGACGTATGGTAAATTTATATTTTCCGTTTGTTCTTCTTTCATGTTATCTACATGACTAGGATAATCAATACAGGTTGTTTCTAGTTCATTGGTTAATGGTTTAATATTTAGAATAATTATATCTGACGATAACACTGTTTCCATTTTGATATGATATTTCAATAAAGTATGATTCAATTTTTTTATATCATCATCTGGTGTATTACAATCTACTGAAATTTATAGATGGAAATACCAGTATTATAAACATAATACAAGTATAGAATTTTGAGTTATATATAAAAACTGAGTAATAATATATTATTATAATAATATGATGATATTCAATTCAGTAATCTTAGCGTTTTTATTTTTTTTTATAGGTATACCTTCTTCTTCTTTTTCTGAGAGTGCTAGAATTTGTCGTTCTACATCTATACCATTTCATACGTGGGTTCAAATGGATTTTTCTTGTTCTCAAGCTACAAATTGTGGTATTCGTATACCTTTTACGCAATGGAGAGATATTGGTTATGAAAATGGTAATGGAGGAAGATTAAGAGATGAGTCACAAAATCCAGGAGGTGTTTACAGATGTAGTTCTTGGTTTGTTGGCGAAATGCTGGCTAGAATAGTTATGTCTGCCACAGCTCAACAGGAACGCTCCGCAATTTCAGCATTAGTAGACGCTGGATGGAATTCAGCACAGTATGGTTTAATTGCCGGAGGATTAACATCAATCAATTGTAATCCGACTACTTGGTCATGGATACCTAGAAGTGGAAGAAACAATGTTTGTTGGACTTTCACTTGTGCTTATTCAACATATCTATATCGTGTTCTAGGGGTTCGTCCTAATTTTATTAGTTCTGAATTAAGTTTAAAAACTCAACTCGAAATACCTTCAGGTTGGACTTGTAAACCAGAACAGTATGCTTCAGGTGATGGTTGTCAATGTAATTGCGGTGTTTTTGATCCAGATTGTAATTCTTTTGAGGCGGTGTCTATGTATTGTCCGAATAATGACGATATTTGTATTCCAGGACCATTAAATCAGCCTATTTGTACATTACGTCATGTAGTTCTTAGTGATAGAAAGCTTATACAAATTCAGTTAGGAGTTGCTGTTCATCACCCTCAATTTTATTTCTCTAATGATACTGATATTGATGGGGCACCATGGGGAAATTATTCTAAGATGTATACTCAAAGTGTAGTACCAACAAAATGGTCATGTAATCCTCTTTTTTATGGATCAAAAGATGGTTGTGACTGTGAATGTGGAGAATGGGATCTGGATTGTGATACTTCCCAATATACACAAAAAGTTTTTAATTGTGATACAAATAATAATGAAGTACAATGTGTCATGTCTAGAACTACTCCATCTATACCAGTTTGTTTGTATGATAAAATGGCTAACTTAGCAGCTGTTGATGCTGGATATCCATCATCAGATAGTTCAATGCCAACATTATCAAATTCAACTATAGTAGCTGTATCTGTAGCTGCGAGTGTTAGTTTTGTAGCGTTAGTATTTTTAATAACATATTTCATTCTACGACACAAGAAACGTAAACAAAGTCAACAAAGTGTGCAATTATTGAATGTAGCCAATGTACAAGAAAAGTAAATTTAGAATGATAATAAATTAATAATGTTAAATCGTATTGTGATTATTCGTTTTTTTTAGTATACTTTTCAATTAGATCATTACAACGTTGAATAAGTTGTTGCATCTCAATTTCTGGATCCTCATCATTATCGCTTTGTTCATTTTCTTGACTAGTATGATCATCAATAGATTCCGATTTATTTTTACAGTCATAACATAACCATTCATGTGTATCCATAGATCTCCATCCGTCTTCACCTCGATTTACATCACAACCGCACCGATCACACTTTCCATAACATCCACATCTTACTTCCTCATCATCTTTACAATGATCACACATACTAACGCAACAGTCAGAACAAACTACTTTAAATTTTATATTAGTAGGCTGCTTCTTACCACAACTATAACAAGATTTCATTTTAATAAATAGACTATATTATTCTATATAATATAATCTATATATTATTTTTTTTATTCTACATCAATTAGGTACTTTCATTACGGCTGAAGCGACATATACTTCAAGCGCTCTGCCTGTTAAACCTTGAGCAGTAGCTTGTGAACGAGCAGATTGTGCTGCCGCAAATTGTGCGGAATTTAATGCTCTATCTGGTCTTTGACCAGGAACAAGTGCTCCAGGAGGATAATTTGACTTGAAAGAAATGGTTGATGTTTGAACACGACGATTAGCAATAGGAGGCATTCAAAGGTTTTTTTATATATTATACTATTATTTTTATTTTAATAATTAAATTAATACAAATAAAAAAAATAAAAAACTTACCTGAATTACCTGAATTCCTTTTAAGACTGTCTCGACTCCTTAGCTCGCTTCTTCCGAGTGGCTGTAATCCCATGGGTTTGTTTTTTCTTCGAATGATTCGTAATAGTCAATAGGATATGCCCATTGTGGACCACTGCTTGGAGCACCGTCACATTTCCAGTGTTGTGGAACACTGATTTCAACACAGTCAGATTCCCGGTGTTGTGGAACACTGCTTTGAACATCGTCACATTGCCAGTGTTGTGGAACACTGCTTTGAACACCGTCACATTCCCAGTGTTGTGGAACACTGCTTTGAACATCGTCACATTGCCAGTGTTGTTGACTAACATCATTGTCGATAGGTGAAAATTTCATTGTAGCGGCTTGTTCTGTCATCATATGTCGCCATCCATCATTTCCAAAAATGCTCTCTAATGGGTCAATTTTGATGGAATTGAACAGAGGTGTGGGTGTGTAAAAACGGAAGATTTGAAGCATGCCACATAAGTTCATGAGGGTCCAAGCGTCCTTGGCGATTGCGGCGAGTTCTGTAAAAATCTGGTCAATTGAAATGTCTGCCTTGATCTCGACCGATTTGAATGAGCCGCCACCCAATCGAATAAACAATGGATGAACAAGTAGTCCATGAAAGTGACGCTGCTTTGAGTGGTCCTGAACATTCATATAGCCAGCTGAACCAAGCAGATAAATTTCTTTTGGGCATGCGAGATTTCTCAATAAATCATTGACACTTTTCCGAATTTTTCCACTGGCAATCAATAGGGTGGATGACAATATCCCAACTTTTGGAGAAGACCCAATGATTTGGTCTGGTTCGGAACAAGATGCTGTTCGGCATAAGAATCCGCCATCGGCTTCTTCCTCGTGGTCCGATTCGATGCTAGCGTTGTCTTCCTCTTCTTGAAGTAATGCCGAAGCCAAATAGCATCCAATCTCACCAAGTTGATGGTAATAAATGAGTTCATGAGCAATGATTTCTGCCAGTGCGGCAAGTTGGGACTCGGTAAATGATTTGTCGGGCTGTTGTTCAATTTTCACTGATCCGTTTTCTTTGATTTGACTGGAAATCTCTGCTGCAAACTTCAGTGCTTCAAACCGGACTTCATCACTCATCTTTGAATGAGTGCTAATAGCACCGTGGGGGATAAATCCATTCTTCAAACTTCTAAACATCTGATAGTTCTCTCTCTTGGTTACTATTTAATAGAATATTGGTAAACCTATCAAATTTTTTTAGACTTTGCTTTATAATAGTTTCATTATTAAATAAAAAAACTTACATGATTTACCTGATTTTTCCATAGATATTTCTTGAATATTTAGCTTGTTTTTTCTGAATGACTGTAATCACACTTTTTTGCTATCTTTTCATCTAATCATAATAGTTGAGAGGATTATGCTCATTGTGGAGTGCTGCTGGCAACATCGTCAGATTTGCAACTTTCTTGTGTTTTGGTTGAAAAATTCCATACAGCGGCTTGATCAAATTGGGTGTGTTTCCATCCATTGTTGCCGAAAATGCTTTCAATGGGATCGGCTTTGATTGTGGTGAAAAGTGGAATGTCAGTGGAAAACCTAAAAACTCCGAGCATTCTGCAGTGATTCAGGAGTATCCAAGAATGTTTTGCGATTGAGATAATTTCATTAAAAACTTCATCAATTGTCATACCGGATTTTTTCTCGACTGATTTTTGTCTGCATTCACATAATCGAACAAACAAAGGCTGAACGAGTAATCCAAAATGGTGATTTTGATTGTATAGGTCATGACTGTTTATGTAACCTGCTGGTCCAAGTAGAAAGAGTTCCTTTGGCATTGCCAACCTCATGAACAATTCCGAAACCATTTTTCTGATTTTTCCACTGGCAATCATAAGGGTTGTTGACAAGGCGGATGTTCTTGAAGGTTGTTGACTGATTGGTTCTGAACAAGATGCTGTTCGGCATAAGAATCCGCCATCGTCTTCTTCCTCTTGGTCCGATTCGATGCTAGCATTGTCTTCCTCTTCTTGTAGTAAAGCCGAAGCCAAATAGCATCCAATCTCACCAAGTTGATGGTAATAAATGAGTTCATGAGCAATGATTTCTGCCAGTGCGGTAATTTGATTTGTGGTGAGTTCTGTGCCATCCTTTGGTTGAATTGTTACTGTGCCGGTCGCATTGATTTGGCTTCTAATGTCCGCGGCAAATTTCAATATTTCGTACCTGACTGCATCTTTATTAGTTAACATTGAAGAAAAGCTGGGAACAAATCCATTCTTCAAAACTCTGAACATTTGCTAGATTCTCTGTTTTTTTGATTAATAATTTAGGTATATCTATCAAATTTTTTTAGACTTTAAATTATAAATATTCCGCTTCTAAAGGCAATTCTTTTAATTCTTGTTCATCATTATATTCTTTTTCAAAATCATCAATATCTCCATTAATAGCATTGATATTTTTACATTTTTTTAAGATGCGATATTGTAATCCTTGACATTTTTTTTTTTTATTTATAATACTGTTAGATAAAGTATCTTCTTCTTCTAGTTCATCTATATCATCACATTCATTATCTATTATTTCATTTAAATCATCTTCAATATTAGGTTCAATAATAATAATTTCATTTGTAGTATTATCTATAAGTGTATTTTCGGTATCAATATAATTATCATCTAATTCAGTAATATAAGGTGAATAATCATTACATAATATTATTTCATATTTATTACTTTGTTGTTTTTGTTGATTTAGTTTATTATCAGAAAATTTATTATCTAATGTAATTTTATTTTGTTTAATTTTATTTTCTATTTCATGAATATGTTTTTTATTTTCTTCTATAAAATCCAAAAAAGCTTGTATTTCAATTAAAGATTGTTCATTTAAGCATGATAAATCTATAAAAATACCATTATTATTTTGTGAATAATTGATTTGATTTTTATGAATTATTTTAAATATTTCAATACTTTCATTTTTATCCAATTTTTCAATTTTGTTTTTCATTTTTTGGAGTTCAGAAGACATAATAATTTTAAATATATGATATATAAACTCATTATTTTCTATATAACTATAAATATGAATTGATTATTTTATAAAATATATATAATTATAAATTTTTAAACTAAATTTAATAAACATGAATGATTGAATATAGAATATATTAAATATTTTAGTAAAAAAAATATTAATATATAATATAAAATGACCAGTTCGAGAAGAAATCTTAAAAAAAATAGACGAAGTTCTTCAAAAAAGTCAAAATACCTTATTTCAGGTGGTATGGACTTAAATGTAGAGACTTATCTAGATGGTCTTAACACTAAAATTGAAGTAGATCCACATGAAACTGTTTTAGATATAAAGTCTAAAATAATTAAACAGCTTGGATTAGATAAAAGCAATTATTACGACTTATTTTTGAATAATAGAGAACTTTTTGACCAGGATAGAATTGATAGTATACCAGACAATAGTAATGTAATGTTAAACAAACATACCCCAACGATTAGATTAAGTGAAGAAGAAAGAATGAAAAAAAGTGATACACATAAATTTGGGTTATGCTGCTGTTGTGATACTGGTCTTGATGATAGAGCAGATTTTCAATTTGACCCACGAGTAAAAGATAAAATGATATTAATGTGTAATGCGTGTGTAGATTATTACACTAGATAATAATAAAAATAAATATATCCAAATTATTTTTATTATTATTTACATTTCTATATTAAATCGATGTATTAAATGTAAAGTTGTCTTCGGCACAATACATATCAATCTTAGCTGCTTTATTATAGTCTGCTTCATATGTATTTTCAACTATTTCATTATCCTCTTGAATAGTAGCTAAACAAGATAAATATTTATTTTCATCAAAGAGTACATCGACAAATCCTGTTCCGCTTGGCACTTCTTGGCCAAACATAATATTACTTGATACACCAGTCATTTTATCTAATTCACTAAATATAGCTGCTTGTGCTAACATATCCGTGGTTTCTTCAAAAGAACATTTAGGCAGTGGTCCACGGTCAGATTTATTTATACCATGACGATCGATTGACATAATACTGCCTCTATTCACCATTGTATCAGCCAATAATGATGTATGTCGGAAATTAATATATGTGCCGTCAGAACCAATTAGATCAGTTATTTCACTTAAAATAACTTCACGGGCAGCTTCAATACCAAGTGTTTCATAAATTTCATAAATATTATTCGTAAATGTTCTACTAGCATCAATATGAGGATGACTAAATATATCTAATAAATTACTTCCTTCTGTATATAAAATCCATGTAGATTTTGGTGTATAATCTTCGGATTTTTCACCCATTTTATAAAGAATATTGTCGGTTTTTTCCATAGATGCGCTATTAATACCCTTGACTCCTTTAATGACAATATCATTTAAAACTGTTTTCTCTAAATTTTTAATAGTTAGAATCATATCTTCGCTTTTTTCTTCAGTAGGTGGTGTGTCTTTTATAATAAATTCAAATCGGAATACTAATTTATTAGCGTTATCATCACTATAGATGAAATTAATTTCACTATTAAGTTCATTGGCAAATTTGCTTTGAATTGTATAATATACGTCTGACATACGAATATCTTTATCAAACATCTTAGATTTATCAAATTCTAAGCGTAAAATCCAAGGAGAACGATTAGCACTATTTGATACCCCTTCAATATCTTGAAAATATTCATATATTTCCATTAATTCTTGATCCTCATCAATAAGTGTCATTTTGCTATCTGGTACAACTGGATCAAAATAGATACGACTACTAACACAAATATCCTTGATTGTTGTAATTTCAATAGTATTTAGAACCGATTTAGCACGTTCTTTTTCAAATCCATAAGGTTCTTCTAGATATACAGTCATTTGAGGACTCTTAATATTTTTACTAACAGAGATAATTTCCTTAAGACGGGGTAACCCACGTGTTACAGCTGATTTGGCACTAATACCAGCAAAATGAAATGTATTTAGAGTATTATGTACTAGTACACCCGTATCAATCATAAAGCTATCATTACCTGGAACAGTAAAATCATAAACATATTCCTTCGGATCATCTAGATATTCAAGCTTAATGATTTCATCCCAGATAACATTACTATTGACAGCTTGTTTAAGAAGATTAATCTTTTCAGTAACTCCAGGTAATTGTTGAATCGTTTGTTCTGCTTCGAATATTGGAATATAATTAAGAAGTGTTCTACGACCAATGGATGATTTATTAATCCATCTTCTGTAGTAAGATGATTGTTCAGGGAGATTTAAAGCTTTGCCAATATCCGCAATTAATTCTCCGCATGCCGGAATTTTATCAATATATTCCTTATAATCGTGCTTAGTATTACGATTATTCCATTGGATAATCTTATCTAATTCTTCAGCTTTTTCAATCATATTAAAACCTACACTTGTTTTAAACAATTCGGCATATTTCTTAGGAATGGAAAGATTGTATTGTGTCTTTCCGGGTTGATTAGCTGTCTTCTCTTTCAAAAGGCAAGCGAAAATGCCAACATATGCTAGTAGAATACAGATATCATTAATTAAGGTCTCACTGCGAGAACTAACCCGCAGCATATGTTTAGTAGCATTCACATTACCGTCGCCATCAAAATAACCAGATAAGAGGCCACGGACGAATTCTAGATTGCTGGCATAAACCCAGGAAGGCAATACCTTATCGTATGAACCATTCTTAAATTCTGTCTTGATAAATGCTGCTAAACTTTTATTGCTAATCGTATTATCCTTACTAGGTCCATATTCTCCTTGATGATTTCTAGTTGAAAATGGTAAACCATATTGATTAGCAAGCTTATGTAGTCGTTCTTCTACAATGGGCGCAATCTTAGATATACGTATATCTGATCCAATAATACTGCCATCTGCGAGGTAGATTCCCGCAAACCAACCGAAATCATAATCTAGGTTATAAACAGTATTTCCTATCTTTTTAGTCATAATAGGATTGCTAATAGTAGGAATATAGCTTGCTACAGGAATGCGATCACCTTCATTAAGATCAGAACCAAGAATAGGTTCAATACCATTCGGACTACGTTTAAGAAATGAATGTGTAAGAGTAGCTGTAGTAGTCTTGCCACTACGAGTTATTACTTTGACTAAACCACCATTTGCGGGATGGCGACTGACTTGACTAATAGACTTCCAGCTTGTCTTTTCATCATTAGATACACCGACAATATTAAATGGCTTATCAAGATCAAGCACAACACTATCAGGACCAATCGTAATAACCTTAGACTTGTTCGCATTAATAAGGGTATCAATAAATTTACCAATCGGTCCAAAATAGTGCTCTCCGCCCTCGCTAATTATTAATGCCTTGGACCCAGATACGCTGGACATTTGAGTACATGGTTGTCCTATTGATTGCGCGGCAATAACACCTACAAGTTGTCCGGGCGCGGCAAAGGCTTCCATATATTGATATTCAATTTGCTCTACAACATAATCTAGAGCACTTTTAGTAAGTTTAAAATTAGTAATAATATATTTAGGTGAAAGTAGTGAATTTATTAATATGTGATAATTACGATTAGCAGGATTATTTTCTTTTACAAAAAGCCGTTCTTTAAGATAATCAATCTTATTTAGGGCATAAGTAGGGTCAAAATCACATACATAATTATTATCTTGTTTAAATTTAACAACAGCATTAGTTAAAATACGTCTAATATTAACTGGGTGATAGATTTCATCTTTCTTGGCCATCTTAAATACCTTTTCAATAATGTATGAACGATCAGCCAAAATTTGCTGATAATGAGCTAACATACGACTATAAAAATCTTTACGACCATCCGCTTTTAACGAATTAAACGATTGTAATACATGAGGGTCTACATATTTACTCCAATTTTCACTAGGTGATATAAGATAATTTTTTTGTAATTCTTGAATATTCATTCCTATCGATGGTATTTTTTGTTTTTCTACTTTTTCTGGATTAAATCCATCTTCACCGTATAGAAATTGAACAATATTACCAGTGTCTCCGCGTATTGTTTGATCTTGACATACTTTAAGATCTTCCATAGCTTTAATAAGACGACGTTGAATATAACCAGATTCAGATGTTTTAATAGCAGTATCAATAATACCTTCACGACCACCCATAGAGTGGAAAAAGAATTCTTGAGGATTGAGACCTTGTAGAAAGCTATTTTCAACAAACCCACGAGCAAGAGGTCCATCATCGAACTTATTAAAATGCGGTAATGTACGATTACTAAATCCATATGGACAACGTTTTCCATCAACATTTTGTTGACCTACACAAGCAGTAATTTGAGCAATATTAACCTTAGTACCTTTTGATCCAGATTCAACCATATTAACCATACGGTTATTTTTAAGTTGATGTTTAGCAACTTCAATACCAGTGTCTTGAATCGCTTGATTAAGAGCGCCATTTACTTTAATTTCAAATTCAGTAGCATTTGATTTACCTGTATCATTTTGAAATGTACCATCATGAATACTTTGAACAATAGATGCTACTTTGTCCTTTTTATCCGCAATAATTTCCGTTATTTTATCCTGAGCTGTTTGATTAATAATTAAATCACTAACACCAACACTAAAACCACTAAGTAACATCCAGTTTGTAATAAGAGACATTGTATTGTCTAAAAATTCTTTCGCTGCTCTTGGACCGTATTCATTAAAGATAAGATGAATAACACCTTGTTCATTAGCACCAAGTAAGCTCTTATCAAAAATACCACTCTCAATCTTACCTTGAATAATCTTTACAAGATTTTGATAACGTAGAGGATGACCTTCCTCAACAGAATTATAGCTACTATTTGGTTTAACAAGATTAATTTCAGGTAAAACAGTTGATAGAATAGTACGACCACTCCAAAGGTCTTGTTTATTAGAATATTTATATAAAGGAAATCCAGGAGGTAACTCATTAGTGGGAGTTCCAGCCTTAACGTCAGGATCTGGTATGACACCGTTAAAACGCTTGTTCCAAGCGAGTAAGTCCATAACTTGAGAACGTGTAAGATAGTTATCATATTTAGTAAAACGATATGCACCGACGAGTGTATCCTGAACAATAGAAATAATGGGTCTATTTTCAGCAGGGGTAATAATTTGTGTAGGAACACTAGCAAGAGCCTCTAATTCAATCCGTGTTTGTTCCGATTGTGGAACATGCATATTCATTTCATCACCATCAAAATCAGCATTGTAGGGAGTAGTAGCATTAGGATTCATACGAAAAGTGTTATAAGGCATAACACGAACCCTATGAGCCATCATAGACATTCTATGTAGTGAAGGCTGACGATTAAATAGCACAATATCGCTATCAACAAGATGCCTATTAACAACATCACCCTCAATAAGTAATACACTATTACGATCAATATGTTTAAGACTAATAACCTGTTTATCACTTGAACGCTTATAGCTCTTAGCTCCAGGATAAATATCAGGACCATTTGTTACAAGTCGGGTTAGCCATTCTTTATTATATTTTGTAACTATTTCCGGAAAAGTAAGATTTTTAGCAATTTTTACAGGAACACCGAGTTCATCAATTTCAAGATTTGGATCTGGAGAAATAACACTACGTGCCGAATAGTCAACACGTTTACCCATGAGATTGCCACGCACACGACCCTCTTTAGATTTTAAACGGTCTTTAATCGATTTTAAAGGTCTTCCGCTACGTTGAACCGCTTGTGGAACACCCGGTAGATTATTATCAATTAGGGTACTTACATGATACTGTAGTAATTGGGTCCACTCATCAATAATATTTTTAGGAGCATTCGCCTCTACTTTTTGTTTTAATGCCCTATTGGTCTTAACTATATCACATAGTTTATGCGTTAGATCATCCTCCATTCGAGTATTTGTATCATTACGAACACTTGGACGAACACTTGGAGGAGGAACAGGCAATACAGTACATATTAACCATTCAGGACGGCACCAGAACTTATTAAATCCCATTAATTCCGCCTCATCTGTACTAATTTGCTTAAAAATACGATATACCTGATCTGCAGTCCAGACTAAACGTTTTTTCTCTTCATCTTTTGAAATTTTAAATTCCAATATAATACGACCAATACCATTTGTATCACGTTTAATCGTAGATGGCTGTAGTGCACCACAACCACATGGATTCTTTTCACCACAGCGTTTTACTTTAGAACTAAGTGAATACAGATATGTAAAACGTTGTTTAGGACTACGTTTTAATAAGTTTCTTTTAATATGACTATCTTCAAGATTCACTAAAGTCTTAGCACATCGATAACAAACCATCTGAACGGTTTTCATTATAATACTCATAAACTGAACGTGAAATACGGGAGTAGCTAAACGTATATGACCAAGATGGCCTGGACATAAATTACTCTTTTGACCACAACTTAAACATAACATACCCGGGTCTAATACACCCATACGTCTATCAAATAATCCACCGACTTTCGGCATATCACCATCATATGTTTCTTGTGTTATTATTTCAGCAACACTACGGCGTTCTATTTCTTCCGGACTTAAAACCGAAAATTGAACTCCAACTACATTACCAATTTCAGCAGTTCCATAGTCAAGCTCTTTATAATATGACATAGTTATTATATTATTAGTTCTTATATTTTTATATCATTATATTTTTTTCAATTTTTTTTTCTTTTAAATTATTTTTTACGGGTTTGCCCGAAATTGTTCATTATCAAGATGACTACGATAATATATTTCATCGTCTTTATAAAAATTAATAGCACTATTTATTATTTTACAATTACGAAAATTTTTATCATTATTCCATATTTTTATAATAGCATTATATCTTTTAGGAACTACACTTATACCATTTATATTTTCTTTATTTGTTAATATAAGTTCGTCAATAATACCATAAGATAAAATATCCCATACACTTTTATCTATAATGTCTTTAGCTACTTTTATATTAATACATCCACCATCACAATTTTTACTATCTTCCCACATTGGACTAATATCATTTTTCATAAAAAAATAATATCCATTTAAAAACTGTGGCAAATAAATAAAACTATTTTTAAATTGAACAAAATCTAATAATGTTATAATATCAGCAACTCGTATATAACTCTCTTTATCCCAATTTATTTCATCTTGTTTATGATACCAAACTGTCCAACTATTAGGCAATTTTAAATCTATTTTTATCATTTAAAAATCCTATAAAAGTATATATTGAATATGTATACTATTTCTTATATATTCTTAATATTATTAATTATAATTTGTTTATACTACTATATACCATTTCATGAACATTTCATATCAAAAACAATAGAATTAACTAATTTAACACTAAATCCTATCATTTTTGAAAAGACCAATCCTTTTTCTGAAGATTTATTCAATGTATTATGTAGATTTATTCCCATGAATTTGAAAGATAATACCAATAAAGTAGAATTACTATGTGAAAATAGTTGTAATATTATTGATAAATTTTTAATAACAAAAACAATAAATTACCGATATGTCACAGCATTATTTCCAAAATATTTAACTATATTAATTCACATTGATAATAATATTTCAACTCTTGACCAAATGATAAATAACAACAGTATAGTAAATATTTATATATTAGACTATACAAATCCAAAAATAATCCAAAAATTACTCACAATATTATTAAATACTAATAGATACAATTTTATTTATATAAAAAAATTACCAAATAAAATAGATAAAAATGCTTATTATTGTTTATTATCAAGTGAATATAATATAGATATATATAATCTTTCTAAATCTAATAATTTTTTTATAGTTGAATTCCCCGAAAGACATAGTAATTATATACAATTATTTATTGATTTTCCATATTTATCAATATCAAAATATGATATAAGTCGTCAGCGTGGATTTAATAATAAAAAAATAATTTTTTCTATTCGAGATTTTTTTTGTTTATGGTCTTTTGACTATGTTTCAGATTACAAAGTGTATAATTTAATTAAAACTATATTTCAAAATCTTGAAAATATTAGAACAGGATTTTCATCAGAAATGGATAAATATATTATCCAATACTTACGTCCTGAGAATATGATCAAGATTACAATCATTCCAAATCATACCGGTGTTGATCAATATTATAGAGAACTAGAAATATATAGTTATAATAGTGACCCATTATGTATTAATACTATTTCAACTATTAATTGTAATGCAGATACACTTTATAAAAATAGATTTAAATTACTTAATCTATATGGCACTCAATAAAAAAATATATTCTATATATACATATATAAAAGTACATATTATCGGATGGATCATAAAAATGAAGAATGGAATATAATAGGAGATAGTCAACCTCTCTGGAAAGCAATTAAAGATAATAGCATTGTTCTTAATAATCTATATCAGCTTATTCAAAAAATAGAAAAACAACAAGAAATACACGCTGAAAAGCTAGAATCGTTACAGAAATGTACAACTGAATTACAAGATAAAATGAATCAAAATCTAAAAAATATAGATAATAACATTAAAGAGATTGATATTGATATTGAGGATTTTGAAAAAGAAATAGACAATATGAAATTAGAGATGAAAGAGACTAAAAATACATTAATGGAAAACAGAGAAATCTTTACAGGTGTAATGGACAAATTTATGAAATTAGAAATAGAGGAAATTAAACCAATATTAAATCAGATTAATAATGCTCAAAAAATTAAAGCTAATTCTATCATTTTACCAAGTTTTGAAAAAACCGTAGAGCAAAATCGTTTGTGGAGATTATACTCAAATAATTTTAGACAAAATACAAGTCTTAATACTTCTAATATACTTACACAATTAGCTCTATCAAAACAATAGTTTAAAATTGTTTAAATAATAGATTAATTCTATTTTGAATGCTAGATTTATTATTTAGAATTAATTCTATAACACGATTCATTTCAGGCCATGGATGTTTTAAATAATAATCCGTACCATTTTCAATATGGTCTTTTATATTATCCATTATAATTTGAGGAAATATTGTATCAATATTTAACATACGTAATTTATCTAATAATGTATTTATTTCAGCTTCACGCATTTCACGAGTTTTTAATTTTATTTCTTTTTTTGATTTTGGCATTATATATTTTTAGATAATATACATTTTTAAATAAAAATATGGGAAATATTTGTAGTAGTGATAGAAAACAGGAAGAAAATATAAATAATAATCAGTCTATATTACAAAATAATTATAATAGTTTTAAAATAAAACAACTTATTCATCACAATAATACAAAAATATATTTATTAGAAAATAATATTATAAAAAAACAATTTAATCTTACTAAAGATAGAGAACAGTTTTATAATGAATCTGAGAGTTATCGTATATTATCTAATTTACCTTTTATATTAAAACCTATACATATTGACCATAAAAATGGAAATATTTATTTACCATATATTGATAGTCATCCTATAAAAAATACTAGAAATAAAAATATTGTAGAAAGATATCTCAGTATTTTAAGAAAAGATTATGGTATATCTCGTGAAGGTGAATATATTTGGTCTAATCTGTTACAAAATAGTAAAACAGGACAAATATATTTAATAGATTTTGGAAATATACCTTGGTTTTCAAGTGTTCCTAATTCAAAGTGGTATATTAATAAGGACAAATATCCACGTCTAAATTTAAAATAGATAAAGCAATATCAGCTATTTTATTAAATAGATGAATATCATGAACTTCTAAATAATCTCTTATAATATAATCCTTAGTATAATAATACCCGTTTTTTGTTATTATATTATAGTATATACCCGTTTTTTCTACTATATTATCATTTTCATAAATATCAGATAGTAAAATCCAGTTTTCATTGTCATAAATAATATTATTACACCCATAATTATCTATTGTTAACATTTTTAATTTCTGTGTAACTATACCTAATACTATATCATTATCATAAAGTCTATCCCCTAATTTTACACTCGAAATTTTACTATATGTTCCATCTATTAATTTTATACAAATATTACCATCTATAAGGTTAGGACAGTCTGAAATTATATTAGTGCTTTTACTATTTAATGCTTTTAACATTAATTTTTTTTGAACCTTTACTAATAAATCAGTCTCTTCGTAATCACAAAAAAGAGTATTATTAATAGTTACTTTATGATTCTTTGTATAGATAGAATATATTTTATCAAAATTAGAAATTATAGGTTTTCCTACCTCCTTAATACGTATCCATTTGTTATTATGTAGTACTAAGTGATTACCAGATACAACAACACCATTATAATTATACATTATATAGGGACTAAATACTTCCAGTTTACCATAAATAGTGTCATCTAACATAATATTTTCTATTCGTTGACCATTTATTAGTGTCTCTGGACTAAAACAAAAAAAATTAGAAAAAAAATCAACGGTTGGTGCCCAAAAACGTACACTTTGTCCAATTGGTCCATCCCAAACCGACCTTGTTGTCATTTGGCTAGCTTCAAGTGTATAGACAGCCAGTCTAAAATTAGCAAAAATACGTTTCATTAAATTATTTATTTTTAAGAAACTATAAATAACAGTACCCATTATTGTTTGTACCTTTTCAAATACCATACTACTTGCTCTTGCAAAAAACTCACGTATAGGCCTTAATATAGTTCTTATAGAATCAACTTGATGAATTATATCACCTATAAGTTTTTTTATAATATCAATCATATATTGAAATGGTTGAATAAATACATTAAAATAGCTTTTAAAACTAAAATTAACACATTCAGTCATGTTTGTTGAACTATCATACCCAAATAGACCAGCAAAAGGGATGATTATAGGATTACACCTATATAAGGGCCAATTATCTATAATATTTTGTTTATTTACAATTAATATACTATAAAATAGTATTGAAATAAATATAATAAAATAAATAGTAAGGTAAAAAATAGATTTGTATAAATCCATATATATAATTTTATATGATTTATATTTTAACAAAAAAGATGATAATAAATTATATAAATGAGTATTTTATCATATAAGCGTACTTTTATTAATTTACAGCCTCAACCAGCACCAATGCCAGGAACTATAATTGATTTACCCAATGTTCCTCCACCCGTTCCACCGATACCGCCTAATCCTCCAATAAATCCAATTAATGGAACACTTAATGATACGAGTGGGGTTATATATAATAAAATATCTAATAAAATAATAGATAATACATCCAATTTATTAAATGGATTATATGTGACTAAAAACATAAATACTATTCCAGAGAATTTAATAACACAAAATATATTAAATATTAATAGATTTACCTCTGGAACAATTAATAATTTAGCAATAACTGATAGTGGTGTATCATTAACAACGAATATTAATATTTATTTTTGGGTATATGTTATATATAATGGCAATCTTACAAGACCTATGACTATATTAACGAAAGGTAATAGTCAAAACTATGGAGAATATACAATTCAAATATTACCAAATAGATTATTATCTTTTTTTTATACAAATAATGGAGTAATGTACAATTTAAGATCCGTATCTACTATACAAGAACGAACGCTTACATTAGTTTCGATCATTAAAACTCAGGAAAGCGTCGGCATATATTTTAATAATCGATCAGAAACGGTACAGAGAATGTTAGGAATATCAACAGCAACAAATAATCCATTATTAATTGGTTCTGGCTACAATTCTGTTCCCTTAAATGGATTTATTGATAATTTAATGATTAATAATATGAACAATGGTGATGCTTTGATACCTGTTTTTTTTTCATACACACCAACAAGTATAGTATACCAGTTTTCAAATGGAATTTTAACATATAATGGATTTAATGTATTATCCAATATTTCTGGAACACAACCTATTAATATTGAATCAGCAAAATTTATTTCCACTCAATTAGAAAATTTCACAAATGGTTTTTCATTATCAAATGGTAATCAATATATATTTTATATTAATTATATCAATACTATACCTAATGATGGAGGAGCAATATTTGAAAAAATTAATACATTAAATATGGCAAACAATATATTTACAAAATTACTGATTGACTATGAAATTAGCAAAAATGTATCATTTGAGGAGTTTACATTAATCAATGGCTATATAAAAGCTTATACTGGGGAAATATTTTATTTTATTGATGGTATTATTTATGAATTTAACGTTTCAAGAAATGTATTTGTAATATCTAATTTAACAGAGTTACAGGCTTTCAATATATTATCTATTATTACATCTATTATTAGTTTTAGATTTTTATTTGACAGATATCAGTTTTATAGTAGTGTTACTAATGTAAAAGAAAATAATCCGGGTTTAATTAATACTTATGTTAAAAAAATATGTAATTACATAATAGGAGGAATAAATTCAATTATAGATTTAGATGGTCATAGTAATGCTGGAACATATCGTTTTAATAGTAATGTTCAATATTTCAATACATTTAATACTACAGTTCGAAATATTGAAGAAAATAAATCCAATGAAATATTTATAAATAATGCATTAGTATTTCATCCTTTAGTAGAAAAAGATAATAGTATTCTTAAAAGAACATTATTAGAAAATACAACTATAAGTGACCCAATAGAAGATAATAATTCAATATATGTCTATATTGGAAAAAATATATTATCATTAATGAATACTTCGACTGATATTTTTGTAGATAATTTACCTAGTCTCGATTTAAGTATTCCATTTCAAATAGTTTTAGATACAGAAGTTGATATAATAGATACACTTATGTCAGTGAATATACCTATGAATAGACAAATTGTCATACAATCTAGAGTACATGTATCACCAAGATTATTTAATTTTTCAATTGTTTCTAATACATATACAAAAATACTTATAAATAATAAAGAATATGTCGTAAATACAAATAGTCCAAAACATATTGTTTTCCATTGTTCAAATAAAATTATTGATATTGAAATACAAATTTATTATGATAAAATCAACCAAGTATGTAAATTTGTACTTATTTAATAAAAAAATTCTAAAAATATAAATTATAACATATTTTTAGACTTCGTTTTCTTTTGGAGCTAAACATAACATCATATTTCCAATAGAACCTATACTATAATTAATTATCAATGGATAATTGTTTTCTAAATATAATTCAATCGTATTACATAAATTAGAACACTTTGTAAAACTTACAAGATGTTTTATACTAAAAACTCCTTGAATAATAGTATTTAAATTTTCTTGTTCAACTATATTTAAACTATTACTATTTTCAGTGATTTCCTCTTCAACACGTCCAATTGGGCCATTACACGCAAAAATTAATTTATTGCCTACACTTTTAATATCAATAACTTCACTTAAAACAGAAAAATCACGACAGATTTTTTGAAACATAACACTAGGAATATTAATAACACTTGAAAAACTTTTTGGTGGAATATTAATATTACTACGATTCAAATCCAATAATTTAAATTTAATATTTTTTATACGATGGTCATTCGAATTTTCAATAATTATACCCAATTCATTCGTTTCATCAACATGTTGATAAAAAGTTAAAATATCATCATTACTTATCATTTTCATAATTTTATTAAAATTCATTAAATGAATTCCACAATCATAACTCTTACCCGGAGTACAATAATGTATCTCAAAATCTTTAGCATTTAACATCATGTGAGCTAAAACTACATGACTTGTATCCATTTCTAACAATTTAATACCCGTCTCATCTACTACTAGATTACCTTCTGTTATAAAATCCTTAATTGCTTCAAAACTCTGCTTAATTAAGGCAGATTTTACAGTTTTAAATTCAAATAAATAATTAGGATTTGTTGCCATTATATTCAATATTATACTAACTTATTTTTAATATAAAATAAATTAATGTAATCTAATTGTAATTCTTTCACGATTTTCACGATTGAATCTACTATTTTCCATACTATCTTCTTCCATAGTATTACCAATAAAATCTAAAATTTTAAAGTTAACATTCATAATTTCCGCAAAATAGATATAATTATCATATTCGACACGATTAAGGTTTTCATTCATCAAAAATATATCATAACTACTTTTATAGATTTTTTTCATATATCTCATAAATAAACGTTCATCAGGATAACTAACGGAACTATCATAGGTTTTATTAGATAATATCTTATAGGGACGTTGAGCATTTTGTTTTATATATTCTACAATTTGCTCATCTAAATCTTCAGATGGAAGTCTACGAACTATATAGACCGTCTGTTTTAAACTAGATTTACTATCTAATAATTTACCACTTAATATATAATTATAAGCATAGTAAATAAGACCTATTGTAAAAAATAGAGATGAAAATAACATACAAAACCATAATATAAATTCATTGTTGTTCTCTAATTCATAAACTTGAAATATTTTTTCATATAAACGCATATCATCATCATATTCACAATAATTTAACATTTTAATCTATACTATATTTTTTTAATAGCTCTTTTCTTTAAATATAAAAATTGATAACATTATTTATTTAATTATAACATAAAAATAATGTTACTAATTGATACAAGCTATTTAGTATTCTATAGATGTTTTGCTCTAAAAATATGGATGGCTAAAGCTTTTCCAGATATTAATGTTGAATCAGGAGATCTATTAGAGATACCAGAGTTTTTAAACAAGTATAGGGAAACATTCCTAACAACAATTGAAAAAATTATGAAAAAAAACAATATGTCATATAGAGACATAATCTTTTTACGTGATTGTAGTTGTGATAATGTTTGGCGTAAACAGGTTTTTCCTGAATATAAGGGAAATCGAGACTATACCAACTTCAATGGTAAAACATTATTTAAATGGACCTATGAAAATTTATTACCAATCTATATTGAAAAGGGTGCTAAGGTTATTCGATTTGAAGAGCTTGAAGCCGACGATACAGGAGCAATTATTGTTAGGTGGATGTCTGAATACAGACAAGCAGAAAAAATTGTTATTATAACAAATGACAACGACTATTTACAATTATTACAATATTCTAATATAACTTTAGTAAATTTAAAGGAGGAAAACCTAATAAAACGTAGTCTGGGAAATCCACATCGTGATTTATTAAAGAAAGTTATTTTAGGCGATAAAAGTGATAATATACCAAAAGTATTTGAAAGATGTGGTGAAAAGACTCTATTAAAATATAGTGATAATCCTGAAGAACTACACATAGCCTTAGGCAAAAATCCAGAATTTAGAAGACAGTATAATCTAAACCAATTATTAATCAACTTTAATAAAATACCACATATTTATGTTCAAGATGTTACAAAATGGTGTGATGAAAATCTAAAACTATAAATAAATTGTCTGCCAATTGGATTTATTTGTATCTGTTTTCCTTTCACTTACAGATGGATTTTTTATGAAAATATCTAATCCATCACAAATATCACAATTATTTAATACACGCTTAACCTTATTTTTACCAGAAATTAAATTTTTACTATGAGCAATTTTACATTTCAAAAATAAACTTTCCATGTCACCGCCAGCATATTTAAAATACTCTTTATTATTATCAATAAATTCAACTGTTATAGCATTATCAGATACCTCCCAACCCGCTTCATGTGTTTTTTTCTTAAATATATCTACTAAATTTTGACTACTATATTCATCCATAGAAAAATGTATACTAAAACGACGTTCTAGACCATCATTTAAAGCAAAAAAACTATTCTTTAAATCTTCTTTATAACCTGCTATCATTAAAATAAAATAATCATCAGGGTTATCACGCATTTCTGTTAAACTTTGATTTAATATATCTACACATTCTTTACTAAAACTATCTCTACTCTCTTTACCTTGATTATTACCTAGGGAATATGCTTCATCTATAAATAATACTCCTCCTCGAACTTCTTCTAATACTTCTTCTGTTTTTAATGCTGTTTGACCAAGAAATCCTGCTATCAAATCACTACGCTTCACTTTTTTAAATATATCATTTTTTAATATACCCAATTTTAAATAGATTTTTGCTATTTTTTGAGCAAATTCCGTTTTTCCTGTTCCCGGAGAACCATCAATTATTGTATGTAATAAATCATCCGTTTTTACATCAAGATGTAGACTATAAAATAATATAAGATGAGCAACCTGGGTTTTAAGACCATTTTGACCTATCATCTCATTTAAACTATTCATTTCTGGTAGTAAATTTTTTATCATTTTTAAATCTATATTATATTCAATATCAGGAGTTAATTTATATTCTTTATCAACTTTTTTAGACAATTCTATTAAATCATCTAGTGAATTAATCTCTATTTCTAAATTTATATATTTTTTTTCAATCGATTTAGAGATATGGTCATTGCTTTTCACATGCTTGTATTGAACATTATTTATATATTGTGAATATGAAAATGGATCAATCATTGGTTTTTCCCCATAGTATACTATAGGTATTTTATATGTTCTAGTATCCATATAATACTTATTATTTAAATATGTATTTGATGGTTTGTGCTTCATTATAATATATTCCAGAGAAATAAAAATTATTTAACAACTCTATAACTAAAATATTGACCGCTTGTAGGACTGTATCTTGTTATACGACACACATCACCTGAGGATAAATCTAAGTAACGCGTAATAGGATCACTTTTTAACATGAGCGGCAAATGAAATTTATTCTGTATAAACAAATCACTTAATAGTTTTTTCACTTCTTCATCATTCATTTTAGTATGTTTTGGAACTAATATATGATGGGTAATATTAAAAATTACAGTGTTTAACCAAAATAATTCTGTTCCACGAAATTCTTTATCTTTAAATATTTTACTAATATTTGTATTTGGTTTTGCCTTCGTAATTAAGATAATTTTACTAGATGAGTTATTTGAAAAGTGCTCTTCTCTAATAGTATCAATCGTTTCCTTTATCATATTTGGCTTAATTTTAAAATTTAACATCCATTTTATATAAACAGGAGTTTTACCTTCTTGATCTACACGAAGGTCTAGATTTTTACTATAAAATAACTTTTTAAAATCATCTTTATCTTCAATCATTAATTCTTTAGAAATAATATATCCACGATCTTTAATCATTTCTAAAATAGTTTTACGAGCTCGATAGAGTTTTTCTATATCATCCATGATTTTAATATGTAATTATAATTTATCTTTAAATACATATTAAAACAATTTCAATTTTTTTATTATATTAAAGACGACGCGTTAATTCACTAATTAATTCATTTGCCCTATCCTCCTTCATTATTAAAATCGTATTTACAGCATCAATATATGTTTTAGCATCTTTTTTACTATTTTGTATTTGGTTTATCATATTTGCTACTAATACAATTTCATCTTCTAACCATAAATTTTGAAATATTGATATTTGTCTATTTGTTTCTTCATCTTCTTGGACACTATGAAATACTGAATTATTACGACTTGTATCTGGAACTAATACATTATTTATAATACTCATATATAAATCTAAACTATGATTTACAACATTACTGGCATTATTATAACTACTCTTTAATTTATCTAAACCAATAACTGATCCTTGAAATATAATTTTAATAGAAGGCGTATTTATATCATAACGTTTTACAGCCTTAAGTATAGGATTTAATAAATGATGTAGTTCATAACGTTTATTACCATACGCCCAACGCCAAAAACCCTGAAATAATGTTGGTTCTTGAAAATAAATACGATTTGAATCAATAGCTAGCTTTGTACCATCCTGTTTAAACCCTAATAAAGCTAATTTTATCATTGTAGTTAAAGGATCTAATATTTGTCGTTCTTCCATTGGAAAATTATTTTTATATAAACTAATAGCATCTATAATATTTTTTATTATGTCCATATTTCCAAACATTTTGAATCTGATATCTTATTATATATAATATATACAATCTTTATATGGATGTTATATTTTTATAGATTATTTATAACAAAAAATTGAATATTTAATATTTTCTCATATAACAAAGTAAAAGCTTAAAGAATATAACATATTTATCTTTATTAGATGGATAAAAAATTATATAGTGAAAAAATAGTAAAACCTGAATCTGTCAGTTTCATTATTGGTAAAAATGGATGTCATATTAAAGATATTACTGGAAAAGTAAAAAATGGTTCATATATTGAATATAAAACAGAACAACATAAATTTATAGTAAGTGCTTATTCTAAAGATAGTCTAAATGAATTACTCTTTGAACTAAATAATTTAGAAAATGAATTTGAATTAAATAGAAAAAAATATGGAGAATATCAGTTTAAAAACCGTCAAGTAGATCACGCCTTAGTTACAGAAGTAATTCAATCTATGAAAATATTTAGTAACAGTAGTTTTGTAGAATATAAAGGTGATAATCTTTTTATCTTAAGTAACTATAAATTAGAATTATTACAACAAATGATTGACAAGATAAAGACATTTGATAAGTCAGTAAGTAATAGTTCCATTTCTAAAAATTGTTGTCAGTCTCAATATAATTTTAGACGTGATTTTAAAAAAGTTGTTGAAGAGATTGAACGACTCGAAAAAGAAAATAATATTGAACATTATTATAATAGTAATAGAAATAACCAAAATCTATTTATTATTATGGAAGATTCTCAAATTGAAGAACAAATAGATAATTATATCGAAAAAAGTGATAGTATAGAAGAAATTGAATTAGACCAAGATGACAATCAATATATAATTGAATTAGAAAATGATTTTGTTAAAAATTTTAATAATTATGGTAACCCATTTTATCAATTAAGTAGAGATCATCCACCAAATAGAAGAATTAGTGATTTATAAATTTTTATTTAAAATTATTATCCATTTGTTACAATATAAATAATGGAAATAATTACAGGTTTATGGTTGGGTCAGGTTAAACAAATTGATAACTTAGAATGGTGTCAAGAAAAAAAAATAAAATCTATACTGAATTGTAATAAACTATTTGAAACTAGTCAACCAATAGACATCAATTATGTATATATCGAAAAAGTTGACGATTTTGCTAAAAAAGCAACCGAAAAATTAATACAATTCCATTTTACAGAAAATAAAAATGTAATAGTAGTATGTGATAATGGACGACGGATTGGTCTAATTGTAATTATATATTATTTATCAAGTGTTTGTAATATAAGTCGCACTAGAGCATACGAAATTATCAAAACTAAATTACCTAATTTTACAGCTGATCCTAATATTTTAAGATATATCAATTAGAGTATATCTATAATATCAGTATGTGCTAACAAATGCCTTCGACAACAGTATCTACTAACACCAACGGCATTTAGAGCCTTATATTCAGCTGTATCCTCCTTTAAATCTTCTATATCATTTGTAATTAAATTAGATCTAGCATGGGTCTCTGACGATAATAAAACTTCTTGATACATTTTCCATTTACTCGCAATCATATTACCACATGTCATACAACGAATGGGAATAATCATCTTAAATACTATAGTTATATTATTATATCTTTTTTTTAAATTTTAATTCAATTTTTATTAAATAATTATATACTATTACTATATTTACTTGAAAGATACATTTTTAAACATACATTTATAATTTCATTAGCATATATAGGAATTCCCGCACGCATACCATAAATAGGACCAATTCCTTCACTAACTATAATAGATTTTTCATTACATATAAAGTTATTAATTTCATTACATAATTCATCAATTAGTTCTTTATTATGTAGTAGTGTTATACATATATGAATTGCTGGTGGATTTTGTAAAGCATTTAATAAAAATCCACGCTCAGTTAAATAATCATATAATTTATACGTACTTTTACCATATGAAAAAGAAATAATATGTAAATCACGTGGATAAATAGTCAGACCATCTATCATTCCTAATACATTACATGTATAAACTGATAAATTTAATATAGAATTAGCATTAGATTTATATATATTATAACCACGCGATAACATACCAGCCCATGCTTGAGCAACAAGTCCTCCACTCCTTGAACCCATAATCGATGGAGAAACATAAAATCCACCATCCCAATCATTTGTAGCAAAGTACTGTAACTTTAAAAAATGATCATCTCGATATATTATAGATGATACACCTTTTTGAGAATAACCATACTTATGTAGACAAATAGAAATACTTGTCACTCCATCAACATTAAATCCACATTTTTCTATTAGCCCATTTTCTAAAAACATCCATATAAAACCTCCAAGACAAGCATCAACATGTAATGGAATTTTTTTTTTTAAAAGTAGTGGACCAATACTTGAAACATCATCCATTATACCAAATCCATATGAAGGAGCAGATAAAATTACACAAATCGTATTATTATTTATAGCATTTAATAATTTATTAGCACAAACACGATGTTCGACATCTGTTTTCACTTTTATCACTTTAATACATAAATAATGACAAATTTTATCAATACTACAGTGAACCGTGTCCGGAACTACCAGATTCGGATGATTATAATGTTTATAATCTCGATATGATTTAATTGCTAAAAATAAACTCTCTGTTCCACCATTTGTAATAGTTCCACATGGACTTTTATGATGTAATAGATTGCCTAGCATAGATATTAAATTACGCTCCATATAAACAACTGAATTATAAATATCCCCATGCATTGGATTCGAATAAGCAAATTTTTCATATGCCCTCATCATAATACCTTTATGTTTATTTTGATCACTATCATAAATACAACCACTAATCAATTTATATTTTGTATCACTCTCATTCAGTGTATCCATATATTTTACTATAGTATCATCTTCTAATCCATATAATGGTAATTCATTTATTTCTATACTCATTTTATCCTTCACTTTATTATTCAAACTAATAATTTCTAGATTTGACTTTTCTTTAATATCAATAGTAGCGTGAATTAATTTTTTATTTAAAAATGGAATTAGTTGAAATGGTTTATTATAATATTTTCTTAGCAACTTAATGCTAATAAAAATAAATAAGAATAGATAAACTGGTTTATTTTTTAATAAATTTAAACATTTATACAGATTTATTTTATCAAAACAAAAATTTATTACACACTTAATTATTTGTTTTAATATTAATAACATTATAATATATTTTAATTATTATTTATACAATAAAATATCTTAAAGTAATAATTAAATTATTATCTTAACATATCATACTATTATTCTATATAATATCTGGATGAATAATATAGTTTATTATCATTATTTGTAAATATTGTATCGTATATACCCATAAAAGGGTCTGGATCAATATCATTAAATGATTGATAAGTTATTATTAGATTCGCATCTTTATCATAAGTATTCATTATAAAATGACAAGTAATATGATTATTACTTAATATATTATGAAAGCCAGCTACTGAAGTAATTGTCTGTTTTTTGTTTTTATCATATATATTTGTATCATATATATCTAATCCTTTATCTAATATTTGTTTTATCGTTTTTACAAAAAATTGTGTAGATAAAAATGTGGAATATTGCGATTCTGTTATATTATTATTATTCTCTTTAAATTTATTCAAAAATTTAAAATCATCTTCTTCACCAATAACGCCTGGAAATATTCGGTAAACAGGATCTTCTAGTATTAGGTCCGAGAAATTAGTTGAGCAGTAGATTGATTGAATATATTGTATATTTTTTTTGTTAAATTTTTTAGAATAATTACTAATAGATATTGATGGATAACGATTTGTAATAAGTATTTTTTCATTAGTAATATTTTTATCTAAATATTTAATTAATTCAGTATTATGACATAATAAATTTTCAGTAGGATTTATAAAATATTTTTGATACATTGTATAAAACTGTTTATAAAAATCAAAAAAAGACTCCCCTTCTAATATATTAATTAATTCAGTATTATGACATAATAAATTTTCAGTAGGATTTATAAAATATTTTTGATACATTGTATAAAACTGTTTATAAAAATCAAAAAAAGACTCCCCTTCTAATATATTAATTAATATTGCGCCTTTTGGATTTTTCTTAAACATTCTTAAAAAAAAATCTGAAAAATTACTGGTACCTAATGCATATAATTTATAATAACTTAGCTTAGTATTATATTTTTCTCTATTAAATTTATTATCAATAAAAACATTTATAATTCGTAATAATAAGCGCGAAGAAGATATATCTAAACCAACTAAATAAACATCATTGTAATAATGATATGTATCAAACATATATTTTAATCCAGGTAGTAAATACTGATTAGGTGTAGCTCCGAAATAATAAATGTTTTTACATAATTCATATCCTTCATATTCTAATGGATAAAATAAACGTACATTATATTTATTTAGTAAAGGAATTACCTTTTTTCTTTCAGAACTAGTCCAACAACCAAAAAAATATTTGATATTATATTTATTTACACACTCTTCAACCCAACTGCTGAAATGTTCAAGATTAGTTCCTAATGAAGTATATACTGGAATAATCTCAATATTACAATCATATTTTTTTATACTATATTTAAAAGATTCTAGTAATATTTTATAATTTTCATATGAAGATTCACCTATAACACCTGTTTTAGAATATAGGCATCCAACATAAATACGCTTTCTTTTAAAATATATATAGATTTTTTTAAATATAATAAATAATAATACAATAGTTATTAATATTTTTAAATAAATGTTGTTGAATTTATCAATAAGTTTATATAATTTAATCATCTTATATAATATATTATGTATTTTTTAATTTTAGGATTAATATTTTTAATAAGTAATATTATTTTTGTAATTTTAGTAATCAGTATAGAATACATTCCAAAACACTACTATATAAATATTGACTTAACCAAGGGATTCGCTATATCTCTAGTTATAACAGGTTTTTTTATGTCATATTATATAAGTATAGTTAATGAGAAAGATTCGAAAAAAAAAAAATATATTGATAATATTCTTTCAGATTTTGATAAAATTGATGATTTTTTAATTGAGAATTATGATAATAATAGTTCTATTATTAAAATTTTATTTAAAAAAATTCAATTGCCTTCATCTAATACGGATATAAATAAATTATTTGACAAGATAACAACCGAACAAAAAGATAATTTATTTATAATTTTTAATAAAATTACTTATTCTTTGGAAAACATGTTTTTAATAGATAAAACATTATTTGATAATAATAATCTAGGAATGAGAGTGCGTCTTTATATTGATAATATTTTTTATTATGAATTTTGGAATAATACACATAATCTTTTCAAGACAGAATTTGTAGATTTTATGAACAAAAAATATAATTTTCTTACTTTTGATAATGTTATTTATAAAAAACCAAATAGAAATTTAAACAGATATTCTGAAGGAGTGGATAATGATTTTATATACAATAGTCCAACTTATTCTACCTTATGGAAAAAAAATGATATATAGATGTTTATACTAATTATTTTAAAGATATAATATATATTATGAATTATAATATATTAGTATTAATAATAATATCAAGTATTATTATATTTATTTTATTAGTTAAAGGTTTTGATTATGTTCCACACAAATATTACGACAATATTGCTCTAATGGAGGGAATTGGTATTTGTATTATCATTGCCAGTACAATTATTGGATTTTATATTGATAGTTCAATTGAAGCTAAAGAAGATAAAAATGAGTATATTAATAGCATTATCGGTAGTTTTAATAAAATTGATGATTTTTTACTCAAAAACAGTAATAAGTATAGAATGATATTAAAAATTTTATATCAAAAAGTTCAATTGCCTTCATCTGATGAAAATATAAAAGATATTTTTAAAACGATAACATCAAAGGAAAAAGATATTTTATTTTTAATTTATAATAAATTAACTTATAATTTTGAAAAAATTTATCATATAAATCCAATATTATTTGATAATAATAATCTAGGAATGAGAGTGCGTCTTTATATTGATAATATTTTTTATTATGAATTTTGGAATAATACACATAATCTTTTCAAGACAGAATTTGTAGATTTTATGAACAAAAAATATAATTTTCTTACTTTTGATAATGTTATTTATAGTAAACCAAATAGAAATTTAAACAGATATTCTGAAGGAGTGGATAAGGATTTTGTATACAATAGTCCAACCTATTCTACTTCATGGAAAAATGATTTATGATTTTTAAAAATTGATTTTATTTTATTATTAATTTTTACAATATAAAATAATAATGAATAGTGTTTCACAAGGAACCTATAAAATACAACATAAATCATTAGGTTCACTACAAACATCTGGACTAGCTACTTGTTCAGCAATAAGTTTTTTAATAAATAATACCTATAATTTTATGGCACATATCGACGCAAACACAAATATAGATGAAATATATCAAAACATTATTAAAAAATTTGGACAAACACTAAAAATATCTAATGTAAAAATTTATTATGGTGATGGATTTGAAAATTATAGTTCAGAATATACTAAAAAACTAATCCATAAATTTACCAAAAATCTAGGTATAAATATATATCCTAAAAAAGAAAGTTTAGAAGATATTATTACTATTGGTCATATTATTCAATGTAAACAATGTGGAGCTAAATCAGGAACCCTAAAAATAATAACTCACAATTATGATTGCGAATATTCATCTAAAGTTTTAATCTATACAACTGGATTTATGGAAACAGTCTATCCATAATTATCTTATATTACTATATATATGAATTTTAATATATCATTAAAAAAAGGAGTTAATACTCATAATAATATATTTATAGACCCAGAAGATGAAATATCAATCGATAACCTATTAGAAAATTTAATTGTAATAGGTAAATATAGTCTTAAACATAAAATTTCATTAAATTTAGATAAAGTCAATAATGATAAATTAAAACAATTTATAATAGATTTTTTAACAGTTCAAACATATCATTATAAAACTCCTCATCTTATTCGTAATATCAATATACCTTTACATAGTGAAATTGGAAATGTGATTAATGAAGTAAGACATATTATTGATACACCCCCCAATTTAATGGATATATATAATATACATCAATATATTATTGATAATACCCCCGATAATATTAAAATAGATATACTTGAAGAAAAAGACTTAATCAAATTAAATATGAATTATATTTTAGGTATGAATAAAGGTAGTAATAAACCTTGTAAAATGATTGTTTTAACATATGCTACGAATAAAAATAATCCTGTTGTTCTAGTTGGAAAAGGAGTAATTTTTGACTCAGGAGGCCTCAATTTAAAACGCGGAAATTTTTCTGATATGAAATCTGATAAAACGGGCGCATTATATGTATGGGGATTAATTAAGGCACTTGCTTTAAATAACGTAAGTGGAAATTTTATTGGTATAATGCCTTTCATTGAAAATATGCCCGGAAGTAAAGCAATACATCCTGGAGATATTTTAAAAGGATGTGATGGAAAAACAACTGAAGTAGTTAATACTGACGCCGAAGGTAGAGTTATTCTAGCTGATGCGTTATGTTGGGCAAATAAAAATATACATAATCCTAAAATAACAATTGATATAGCTACTCTAACTGGTTCAGTTCGTAGTATTTTCGGAGGACTTGGAACAGGACTTATGTCGAATCAATTAGGTAATACCTATGCTGATAAACTTATAAATATAGGTGATGAAATAAGGGAATATATTTGGAAACTACCCTTACATAGGTGTTTCAAAAAATATTTAAATAGTAATGTCGCTGATTATCGTAACCATAGTGATAATATATCAGCAGGAGCTATTATGGCTGGAATGTTTTTAGCTGAATTCGCTCCTAAAAATACACCTTGGATTCATCTCGATATTGCTGGAGTAGCATTTAAAGAACAATCAACCGGAGAACCAATGTTAGCACTCTACTATTTTTTAACAAGATTATAAAATTTGACTACGACAATATGGACACGTATTTTTATTCCATTTATTTAAACACTCTACATGAAATATATGATTACATTTTAATACATATATTTTATTGCCTATTTCTATTCTGTTTAAACAAATACTACAATCATCCAAAATTTTATCCGCAATTTTATATTTACAATTTTTTTTACACATTTTGTAATATTCATTTATTTCAAATTCCCGTATATTTATAAAATGACTTTTATTATTCCTTGATTCTATTATATCATTGTCTGAATTATTTAATATTATAGTAATATAGTTATCCATTTAATATATTTAGTTATTATTATTAAATATTATATATTCATAAAATATAATGACCATAAATAAAAGTTTTAAAAAAAATGTAAAAAAACAATTATTTTCAAGGAAATTGAATAGGAATAAAACGTTATCTAAAAAAAAATACAAAATGAAACTAAAAAAATCACTCAAAAAACAATATGGTGGAGCAGATTTAGTATATAGAAATCAAATACCTGTGAAAAGAATTGTATTATACGCATTAAGTGCTAATCCACCAACACTAGCTCATGAAGATATTATTCAACAACTATCTAGACAATATGATGCTGTATTTGTTTGGGCATCCTCAAATCCATTAAAAATGGATTCAAGTAAACCTGAATATGACCCATTATATAAATCCCCTGAGACAAGATCAGTCTTACTTAATAAAGTATTAACAGGAATAAAAAATGTAAAAGTAGATTATGATCCGATGATGCCACCAAAATATAATCACGCAAATACCGGAATTAGTGTTAAAAAATTTATTGATGCTAATCTAACTAATACTAGTACTATATTACAAAATAGTATACCATTCAAACAATTTAACCTAATATTTCAAGCAGCTGATAATGATATTGATTTTATTCATCAATGCGGTATTATAGATAGTGACAATGTTGAATTATGGGTTTGTTTTGGACTAGATGTTGTAAGAGATACACCTACATGGGGGCCCAATAATGTATTTTTAACTTGTGCTACTGGTATAGTTATGATTAATAGAGAAGGTGAAGTTGGAAACGAACGTCAAGGGCCTGGTTTATTTTCAATTGCTCAAAATAGTGTTGATACTTTTGTCGTTAATCCTACTAATGGTGAAACATCCCGCTTTTTAAAAATGCCATTTTTTGAC
>Ga0194129_10001673_pt1 | contig 35636 bp, 33 predicted proteins | sample TA2KigCa35mmetaG_FD_150862 | JGI IMG/M metagenome (GOLD analysis project Ga0194129, IMG submission 150862) | Freshwater microbial communities from Lake Tanganyika, Tanzania - TA2015038 Kigoma Deep Cast 35m | ecosystem: Environmental > Aquatic > Freshwater > Lake | place: Tanzania: Lake...
GCTGGCCGGGTAGTTGAGGGCACCGTAGTCCTGGCCGTCATTGCCGACCGAGGCGATGACCAGGGCACCCTTGCCGAACGCCCAGTCGATGACGCGCTGGAACGCCGGGGAATCGCCCACGCCGCCGGCCGAGATGTTGATGACCTTCGCGCCGTTCTGCACCGACCAGCGGATCCCCTTGATCATGGTCGCGTCGGTGGAATAGCCGTCCTGGTCGGAGATCTGCACGGGGATCACCTCTGCAGCGCCACGAATGCCCGGGGCCGCCCCCACCACGCCGATGCCGTTGATCGGTGCGGCCGCGCTTCCCGCCACGTGGGTGCCGTGCCCGGTCTTGCCCCAGTCCTCGGCCGACTGCCGACCGGTCTGCGCGCTGTACGGGCGCACCAGCGGGGAGTCGGGGCCCGACCACTCCGGGTGCGTGGAGTCGACCCCGCTGTCGAGGATCGCGATGCGCGGGCGCGGCGGCGTGCCCGTGAGGTCGAGTCCCCACGTGGTGGCCGGGGTGGTGAGCGCCCACTGGCGGCCATTCGCGAAGTACTCGTCGGTGGGCGCGGCCGCGACGGGCGTGAGCGCCACGGGGGCCGACGCCACCGGCGCCTGCGCCTGGATGATGCGCTCGTCCGTGCGCCGCGACAGCGACCATGCTGCGGTATCCACCCCCGGCCGCGCGAGCGCCTCCTCGCGCAGATCCGGGTCGGCCGGCGCGCGCACCGCCCAGATCCCCGCCTCGGGCGCCGCGGGCTCCACGTGCCCCAACCCCTCGAGCGCGGCGCGCGCGGCGTCGGCCGTGGGCACATCGCGGAACGTCACGAGCAGCGACGCCCCGCCGGGCCCGTTGGCCAGCCGTGGGGCACCGGCCGGCGCGATGGCGGGCATGGCGAGCAGCGCCGATGCGGCCGCGGCCGCCAGCGCCTTCGCCGCCCAGCGAGAACGCTCGCTACCGCGCGCCAAAGCGATTGGTGATGGGCATCCGCCGGTCGCGTCCGAAGGCCCGCGGAGTGGTCTTGATGCCGGGAGGCCCTTGGCGCCGCTTGTACTCGGCGCGGTCAACCAGCCCCGCCACTCTTTCCACGGCATCCTGCGCATAACCACGCTCGACAATGGCCGCCGGCGGCAGGTCCTGCTCGATGTAGAGCTCCAGGATGGGATCGAGCACTCCGTAATCGGGAAGCGAGTCCGAGTCGCGTTGGTCGGGTCGCAGCTCGGCGGTTGGCGGACGCTCAATGGTGGCCTGCGGTATTACCTCCCTGCCCGCCTCGCGGTTCCGCCACGACGCCAGTCGATACACCCACGTCTTCGACACGTCGCGCAGCGGCGCGAAACCGCCGGCCATGTCGCCGTAGATCGTCGAGTAGCCCACCGACATCTCACTCTTGTTGCCGGTGGCCAGCACCATGTCGCCGTGCTTGTTGCTGATCGCCATCAGTAGCGTCCCGCGCACCCGAGCCTGCACGTTCTCCTCGGCCACATCGCGTGGCCTACCCTCAAATACCTCGGCAAGTTGCACCTCGAAGGCGTCCACGATGGGTGCGATGGGGATGACGTCGAGCCGGATGCCCAAGGAGTCGGCAAGCGTCCCGGCATCATCCGTGCTCTGCCCGCTGGTGAAGACTGATGGCATCGCGACGCCGCGAACTCGGTCAGGACCGAGGGAATCCACCGCAAGGGCTGCGGTAAGTGCGGAGTCGATGCCCCCGGACAGCCCCAGGATGACCCCCGGAAACCCGTTCTTCCCGACGTAGTCCCGAATGCCCGTCACCAGTGCGCCCCACAGTTCGCCCTCGTCCGATGGCATCGGCGCCACCGTGTCCGGGTCGCCCACGGGATCCGGGGCTGGGCGCGACTCGATCATGACGGGGGCATAGGCATCCGACACCGGGACGCGGCGCAGCAGGGGCTCCCGCAGGCGGCGACCGGCTGCCATGTCGAGGGGAATGTCCGCGATGAGCAGATCCTCTTCAAACACCGGGGAGCGCGCGATGAGGTCACCAGCCGCGTCGATTACCACCGAACGGCCATCGAAGACGAGGTCATCCTGACCACCGACCTGGTTGCAGTAGGCCAGGGCGGCCGAGCTGTCATAGGCGCGCGTCTGCAGCATGCGCTCGCGGCCATCGCCCTTCGCGAGGTGGAACGGGGACGACGAGATGCAGGCGATCAGGTCAAGTCGTGCCTCGGCGAGCTCGGCGGCAACCGGTGCCAGGTACCAGATGTCCTCGCAGATCGCGATTCCCACGCGGGCGCCCTCGATATCGAGGACCATGGGCCGCGTGCCCGCCCTGAAGTAGCGAGCCTCGTCGAAGACCCCGTAGTTCGGGAGAAAGCGCTTGCGGTAGATCGCCTGGACCCGTCCGTCCGCGAGGACCGCTGCCGAGTTGTGGACGTCCTCGTCGTGCTCGACGAAGCCGATGATTGCCACGCATTCAGTGACGTCCCGCGCAAGCTCCTCGAGGGCCGTGCGAGAGGCATCGCCGAACGACGGCCTGAGGAGGAGGTCTTCCGGCGGGTATCCGGTGAGCGCCAACTCAGGGGTGAGGACGAGCGACGCCCCACGCTCGCGTGCGCGAGCGAGAGACTCGCGCACGCGCACGACATTCCCCTCGAGGTCCCCCACCACCGTGTTGATCTGCGCACATGCGACGCGCATTCGCCGACCTCCGACCGCGCCATCGATATCTTGGGGCCGGTGTTCGCGCGGTAGGATCGAGCCCGTAGGCAGGATATACGTGACCGGGGGTAAGGCGATGGGCACAAGCGGACCCACCCAGGGGCCGGGCAGGACGGCGGGCAACCAGGGACCGAAGCTAACGCCCGTTCAGGGCGCACAGCAGGCCGAGCAGCGAATCGGCAAGCCCTGCTACCACGCGGGCCAGAAGGTGCCCGGCATCTTTGCCTGCGTCACATGCCAGTTCCGCATCAGCAATCGCGGCACGCTGCCATCGTGCCCGGAGTGCGGCGAGCTCATCTGGGCATACATGGGAGATGGCCCGCGCCCCGTGCCCGAGGGCGAGGCAGCCACTGCGACCCAGGCCGCCGCGCCCGTGGCGCCCGTGGAGGAGACCATGGCCATCGAGCAGCCCGTGCAGGAGCCCGTGAAGGTGGAAGAGGGCATCAATCTCGAGCCCTAGCGGCCGGAAGGGCTAACAAACCCCTTACGTCCTGCCCCTCGCGCCGTACGCGCGGGCGAGGAACCATTCAGGCGTGGTCCGATCCCTTGCCATCGTCGCGGCCGTGGCGGCCGTCCCATCGGTGCCCGCGCTCGCGGCCGCGCACCCCCCGGGCGCGCACGCCGATGCGCCGGCGCATACGGCACTGCAACGCACGGCGGGCGGCCAGATCTACGTGGACGGCGCCGGCGACGTGCGGGTGAACGGCAACTTCCTTGCGTTCGGCGACGTGGGCGGCATGCAGGTGCGCGTCACCGACCGCGCGGGCGACGCCCGGGTGATCGCCGGCGGACGACAGCTGCTCAGGCCGCAGCCGCGCGATGGCAAGTCGGCTGGCCGCCCCGGTACTCCCCCGCGTAAGCTCGCGTTCGAGCCGCAGGCACGGGAGATGTTCTCGATCGAGGGACGCGACCTCGTGGCCTCGTTCCGCGGTGACGGCAACGTGACGCTCTCGATCACCGGCACCGGCACCGTGCGCCTCGACGGCGTGGGCACCTTCCGCGTGAACAGCCAGCCGGCCCGGACGTGGCCGCTCAGGCCCCTCACGCTGCCCCTGCGGCAGACGCCGCGCCCCGCCCGAGGGTAACCTTGGCGCACGCCATGGCCTCCACCGACGAACAGCCGTTCATCCTGATTGCGGAGGACGAGCCGAACATCGCGTCGTTCGCGAAGATGTACCTCGAGGCGGCCGGGTTCCGGGTACAGATCGCCGGGCGCGGCGACGACGCCCTCGAGAGCATCGAGAAGGAGCGGCCCGACCTGCTGCTGCTCGACCTGAACCTTCCCGGGGTCGACGGCTTCGAGGTGACGCGGCGCGTCCGGCAGGGCGGGGGCGGCATGCCGATCCTCATGCTCACCGCGCGGGACGATGCCGTCGACAAGGTGGTGGGCCTGGAACTCGGCGCCGACGACTACGTGACCAAGCCCTTCGACCCCCGCGAGCTCGTGGCGCGCGTGCGCGCCGTGCTGCGCCGCGCCGACGCCCCGGCCGAGTCGCTGGATGCCGACATGCCACCGGTGCTCGAGGTGGATGACCTGCGCATCGAGGTGGGGCCGCGCGAGGTGTTCGTGAAGGGCGAGGAGGTCGCCCTCACGCCCAAGGAGTTCGACCTGCTCACGGCGCTGGTGCAGGCCCGCGGCCTCGTGCTGAGCCGCGAGCAGCTGCTCGAGAGGGTGTGGGGCTACACCTTCCTCGGTGACAGCCGTACGATCGACGTGCACGTGCGCCAGCTGCGCCGCAAACTCGGTGACGCGTGCCCGATCGAGACCGTGTGGGGCACCGGGTACAAGGTCCCGGCCCGGCGGTGAACGCGCCGCCGGCACGCCGGCGGCCGTGGGCGACCCTCTGGGGGCACGTCGCGCTCGGCGCAATCGGCGGGCTTCTCGTGGCGGCGGTGCTCTTCGTCGCCGTGGGCGTATCGCTCATCCGCGGCCAGGCAACCACGCAGGCCAAGGACGAGCTCAACCGCCAGGCCCAGGCCGTGGCGAGCATCGTGTCTGAGCGCGCGTCCACCGCGCTCGAGACCGGGCAGCAGTTCAGCACCCGCGAGCCCATCGGCAACCTCGAGGAGCTGGCGGGGCAGGGGACCAGGCTCTACTACGTGGGGCTGGCCCTCTCCCCCGGCGCCGCCGACCCGTTCGGCGGCCTCCCCGAGACCGTGGCCCGCGACCTTGACCCCGAGGCGATCGTGCGAGACGGCTCGCAGCTCTTCGGCTTCACTCCCAGCGGGGCGCGCACCCCCACATTCGGCGCAGCGGCGCCGGTGCTCGTCAACGGCCGCTATCTGGGCGCCATCGTGCTCACCCGGCCCCAGGCCGAGGTCGCGGCGGCATGGGGCAACATCATCATTCCGGTGCTGCTGGCCGTGCTCGCCGGGCTCGTGGTGGCGGTGGGGCTGGTGCTGTGGATCACCCGCCGGACCACGCGCCCGCTGCGCGAGCTCGAGCAGGCGGCGCGCCAGGTGGCCGAGGGCGACCTGCAGGCCACGGTGGCCGAAGGCGGCGCGGAGGAGCTCGACGCCGTGGCGCGATCGTTCAACGCCATGGTGCAGCAGCTCGCCAGGCGCGACCGCATCGCGCGTGAGTTCCTCATGCGCGTCACCCACGACCTGCGCACCCCGCTCACGGCAATCCGCGGCCACGCGCTGGCGCTGTCGGACGGCGTGGTGCCGGACGACGCCGTGCCCCGATCGCTCGGGGCCATCGCGTCAGAGGCCAACCGACTCGAGGTGCTGGTGACCGACCTGCTCGACCTCGCGCGCATGGACGCCGAACGGTTCCGGGTGAACCTGGCACGCACGCCGGCGGCAGATCCGCTGCGCGCCGCCGCCGACGCGCTGTCGCCCGCAGCCGATGCCAAGGGCGTGGCCCTGGTCACCGCCATCGACGACCTCCCGGAGATCACCACCGATGCCGGCCGCGTGCAGCAGGCGATCGGCAACCTGATCGACAACGCCATCCGGTGGACCCCCGAGGGCGGCACGGTCACCGTGTCGGGCGCAGCGCGCCCCGGCGGCGGCGTGGTGGTGGAGGTGTCCGATAGTGGGCCGGGCATCGACCCCGGGCGTCGCGAGGCGATCTTCGAGCCGTTCACCTCGGAGGAGACCCCCGAGGGCCAGGTGGGATCCGGCCTCGGCCTTGCCATCGCGCGGTCGCTCGCGCGCGCGCTGGGCGGGGACCTTTCAGCGGGCGAATCGCCCCGCGGCGGGGCGCGCTTCACGCTGGTCCTGCCCGCCGAAGCGCCCGAGGGAGGCGACAGGGAGCCCCCGCCCATCGCGGACGGGGGCCCCCATAAGGCCTCTCCGGTGAGGATGGGCTAGGCCGCGTCCTCGGGATGCGGCGCGAGGACGATGTCCCCGCGTTCCCCGGTGCGCACGCGCACGGCGTCATCCACCGGGATGATGAAGATCTTGCCGTCCCCCGGCTCGCCCGTGTGGGCCAGCTCGAGGACCACGTCGACGGCGCGATCCACATCGGCATCGTTCACCACCATCTCCATCTTCAGCTTTGGTCGCATGAAGATGGTGGCCTTTGCACCGCGATAGCTCTCGGTGTACCCGCCCTGGCGGCCGGAGCCCTTGACCTCGCTGATCGACATCGAGGGAAGCCCCATGGCCGACAGCCTGGTGCGGATCTCCTCGAACGACTCGTGGCGGATGAACGCCTCGATCTTCTTCACGTCCGAACCCCCTCAGTCCGTGCTCGGCGTTCGCACGCCGAGGTTCGCCAGATCCATGCCCCGGGCACCTTCCGGGAAGGCGCCGGGCACCTCGATGAACTGCTCAGGATACCCGTACATCCCGTGCTCTGCGATGTCCAGGCCGGCGAGCTCATCCTGCTCACTCACCCTCAGGCCAACCGTGTACTTGATGAGCAGGAACACGATGAGCGAGGCCGCGCCGGTGAAGGCGATGGTCGCGACGATGCCGTAGAACTGCACCCACAGCTGCTGGGCGGTTCCACCCATCAGCAGGCCGGGACTAACGCCGAGCTCCCCGATGCGGCCCTCGGTCGCGAACAAGCCGATGGCCAAGGTGCCCCAGATGCCGGCGACGCCGTGCACCGGGATTGCCCCGACAGGATCGTCCACGCGGATCTTGTCGATGAGCACGACGAGCGGCGGCACGATGACGCCGGCGACGAGGCCGATGAGCACGGCCGCCCATGGGTCGACGAAGGCACACGGGGCCGTGATGGCCACGAGGGCGGCGATCGCGCCGTTGCCCATCTGCGAGACGTCAAGCGTCTTGAACATGAACAGCGATCCGATGGTGGCGCCGATCACGCCTGCCGCCGCCGCCAGGTTGGTGTTCACTGCGATGTCGGCGAAGTTCAGGCCGACCGCGCCCAGGGTGGATCCGGCGTTGAAGCCCATCCAGCCCACCCACAGGATGAACACGCCCAGGATGAAGATCGGTATCGAGTGGCCAGGTATCGGTTGTGCCCTGCCCCCCCTGAACTTCCCGATGCGCGGCCCGAGTATCAACGTGCCCACGAGGGCTGCAGTGGCGCCCTGCAGGTGCACGATCGAGGATCCGGCGAAGTCGAGGAAGCCGTCCTTGGCAAGCCAGCCACCGCCCCAGGTCCAGTGGGCGACGATCGGGTAGATCAGCCCCGTGAAGAACACGGCGAAGATGACGTATCCGATGAATTTCGTGCGGTCGAGCATGGTGCCGAAGACGATCGCCAGCGACACCGCGCAGAACACGACCTGGAAGAAGAAGAACGCCTCGACCGGGATGTTGTAGGCGCCGACCGCATTCATGAAGGAGTTCAGGCCGAGCGAATTGGTGTCGGCCGAGGCGTCGGTGGCGTTCAGGAACCAGCCCATCTCGCCCGAGATCCCACTACCGTCGCCGAATGCCAAGGCGAATCCCGTGGCCCAGAACATCAGGAGGGCGATTGAAAGGTTGATGACGATCTTTCCCGCCACGGCGCCGGCGTTCTTCATGCGCGAGAGGCCGATCTCGAGCATCGCGAAGCCGGCCTGCATGAACAGCACGAGGATCGCCCCGAGTACCACCCAAATCGAGTTCACCGCGATATCGGTGGGCGTCGGTCCATCGTCCTGTGCCACGGCCAGGCCAGGAGCGGCGAGCAGCAGGACTCCCGCTGCCAGCGCTGTCGTCCGGATTGACCTCAGGCGCATGTGCGCAACTCCTTCGTAGGGAACCTTGCGGGGAGCGATCGGCTCCCCGTAGCACCCCTGACGCTATGGACGGCCGCGCCGGGGCTCCTTGTGCATCGGGAGCAAGTGGGGCCGGGAGGCTTCGCCGCGCGTACAAGCGTCACCGACGGGGCCGGGGCCATCCGGAGCCCGTGCCGCGCCCGGGATTGCTACGCCGACATGTGCCACGCGCACGTCAACCCGCGGCGGGAATATCAGCTCGTGATCAAGGCCAGCGCTCCGGTGAGGCCGTCGGCAACCCCGTCGGCACCGGCGAGGGCGTCAGGCCCGAACGCACCGGTTGTCACGGCCACCACGCGCACGCCGGCCGCGCGCGCGGCTTCGATATCACGGGGAGTGTCGCCCACGATCACCACCTCATCATCACGATAGTTCCCCGACGCGCGCGAGCGGGCAACCCCCACCAGGTCGGCCCGCGCCTCGGCATCCGAACCGAACCCGCCGCCTGGGCCGAACCGCCCGCCGAGGCCGGCCGCCGCAACCTTCGCCCGGCCGATGGGCTCGAGGTTGCCAGTGAGCAGGGCGATCTCCGCAGCGGCATCGCGTAGCGCGCCGGTCACCCGGGCGGCATCGGGGGCCGCCACCGGGGCCGGATGATCGCCGGCCACCTCCTCGTGCACCCGGGCGGCGATGAGCATCCACTCGGCCATGCCGGCGTCGATCTCCCCATCGCCCACGCCGTGGGCATGCAGCACCAGGCGCGCGATCTCGCGATCGGTGCGCCCGGGGGGATCCACGCGCCACACGTCATCGGGCCCCGCCGGCACGTCCCACACCAGGGCCATGGCATCCACCATGGCCCGGGTGTGGCCCTCCGGACGACCATGCAGGAGGGTGCCGTCGATATCGAAGAGCACGAGCACAGCCCTATTTTGCCGTGATCGGCACCTCCACCGCCGAGATCGGCTCCTCGGGCTCGGCGCCGATCACCTCGATGAACGCGGGCCGACGGCTGCACCTTCGAGGAGATCGGCCGGCGCCGCGGGATCACCAAGCAGAGCGCCCTGGAGGCGGTCGCCCGGGCGATGGCGAGAAACGCCGACGCGATCCGCGAGCAGGCGGGTGAGGTGCGCGTGCTGGAGGCCGAGCGGCTTGACGCTGCAGCGTCGGCGATCTGGCCCAAGGTGATGGACGGCGACCTGCGCGCGCAGGACACGTGGCTTCGCAACCGCTCGCGCAACGCGACGCTCTTGGGACTGGACGTGAGAGACGCGGGGACGCCGCTCATCAGCGGCCCGGTGAGCATCAACGTGGTGCCGCCGTGGGATGCGCAGCACGGAGCGTCGGTGGTTGAGCACGAGGACACCCCCGTGCCCCCAGACCCGCAGTCGCTGCCCGAGCCGCCCTTCGCCTGACCTCAGGGGTGGGGAGGGGCTGGTGTCGCGGGGACAGCGGTAGCCCCTTCACCCTGAGTTCCACATGGCGAGAGGGCCCGGCGCCACAGATCCTGCCCGCGGCGGCGGCTAACCTCTCGGGGCACGCGAACCCCTTCCCCCAAGGAGCCTCCCATGCGCCGCCTTCCCATCCTCCTCACCGCTGCCGCCGCCCTGGCGCTTCCCGCGCTGGGGGTGGGGGGCAGCGCCGGCATGGTGGGCGGGTCCTACGGCGGCGGGATACAGATGACCACCATCGGCACCGGCAAGAAGACCTGCGTTCTCAAGCCCGGCGCTGACTGCCGTGGGGTGGTCCATCGCTGGGCCGCAGAGCACCACGGCAACCTGAGCAAGGCGAAGTTCACCAAGGCGGACCTTCGCGGCGCGGACTTCCGTGGCGCGGACCTTCGCGGTGCGGACTTCCGGGGCGCGAAGCTGCGGCATGCGGACCTTCGGGGGGCGAGGCTCAAGGGTGCGCGGTTCGACGCGCCGCCGAAGACGGGGAAGCGGGCGAACGGCTTCCAGCTCCCGGAGTGCCAGTCCTATTGTGCGGGCGCAGACCTGTCGGGAACGGACTTCTCCGGCACGAACCTGAACTTCGCAGTCCTCGTCGGCACCAACCTCACGGGTGCGAACCTCGCCGGCGCGTGGATGAGCGGCACCAACCTCACCGGGGCGAACCTCACCAACGCAGACCTGACCTTGGCAATCCTCGTCCAGGCGAACCTCACCCGCGCAAACCTGACCAGCGCGACCCTTGAGTCCGTCGACCTCACCGCGGTGAATGTGACCGGGGCGAACCTGACCCGCGCGAACCTCACCGGGGCGTACCTCGACGGGCCGGACTGGCGGTTGCCCGCCGGCGCGAACCTCACCGGCGCGATCTTCTCCAACACCACTTGCCCCAACGGCACCGTGACCAGTACCGGCTGCTGACCGGCTGACTCCCTTCCCAGGGACTCCCCATGCGCCTTCGAACCACCGCCATCCTCGCCACTGCCGCAGCGGCCACGTCACTCGCACTGCTCGCAGGATGCGGAGGCAGCGAGTCTGAGGCGACCACGTCCGCGGCGACCTCCACGGCCGTCGTCCGCAAGGCGGCACCGCTGGCGGCGAGCAGACCGGCATGCCTCCCGAACTGCGCGAACGCAGACCTCCGCGGCGTGACCCTGGTAGGTCGGGACCTCGTCAGGGCCGACTTCTCAGGGGCGGATCTCAGCGACGCAGACCTCCATCCCGGTCCGTTTCTCTTCCATACGAATTTCACGGGCGCGAACCTCTCCCGCGCGCGCATGCGCGATACGACCTTCGGCAGGCCAACCTTCTCCAACACCACCTGTCCCGACGGTTCGGTTACCAACACCGGCTGCTGACCGGCAAAGAGATGAAGCCCGAGCGCCTGGCGGGGTCGTGCGGGTCGGCGCCATCCCTCTTCAGCAGCGCAAGCGCGACGTATGAGGCCAGCCTGCCGATGGCGATGGCGCGGCCATGACCCTTCCTGCCACGCTTGCGCGGCGGCAACCGACGAGGAGCGACATGCGACAGCGACACCTTGGCGACGGCACTCCGGTAGGCGAGATCGCCCTGGGCGCCATGGCCTTCGCCGACTTCTACGCCGGGCGCGACGACGACGCCGGGGTGGCGGCCATCCACCGGGCGCTCGACGAAGGCATCACCATGATCGACACCGCCGAGGTGTACGGCATGGGCCACAGCGAGGCGATGGTGGGCCAGGCCGTGCGCGGCCGGCGCGACCCGGCGCTGGTCGCCACCAAGGCGATCAAGGGGCACCCCGACTACCTGCGCCGGGCGATCGACCGCAGCCTCATGCACCTGGGCCTCGACCACGTGGACCTCTACTACCTGCACCGCGTGGACCAGCAGGTGCCCATCGAGGAGTCGGCGGGCGCGATGGCCGACCTCATCGCCGAGGGCAAGGTGCGCGCCTACGGGCTGTCGGAGGCCGCAGGCCCCACCATCCGCCGCGCGCACGGGGTGCACCCGGTGGCGGCGCTGCAGACCGAGTACTCCCTGCTCGAGCGCGACCCCGAGGTGGACCTGCTGCCGGTCACCCGCGAGCTGGGCATCGCCTTCGTGGCCTACAGCCCGCTGGCCCGCGGGCTGCTGACCGGCACCATCCGCACCGAGCACGACCTGCAGCCCGACGACTGGCGGCGCGACGTGCCGCGCTTCCGGGGCGCGAACCTGGCCCACAACGTGGCGCTGCTCGCCCCGCTCGAGCAGATGGCCGATCGCCTGGGCACCACGCCGGCCGCCATCGCGCTGGCGTGGTTGCTGACCCGGGGCGAGGACATCATCCCGCTGGTGGGAATGGGCCGGCCGCAGAATGTCGACCGCGCGCTCGAGGCCACCCGCGTGGATCTCTCACCCGACGACCTCGCCGCCCTCGATGCGGCGTTCCCGATCGGGGCGGCGGCGGGCACCCGGTATCCCGAGTCGATGATGTCAGGCGTGCACGTGTAGCGACTGCCCAGGCACTATGCAGCCATCGATCGACCAACCTTCAGCGACCCGGGGCTGCGTGACGAGCTGATGGCCGCCCTCGCCGAACTCGGCTACGAGGAACCCACGCGCATTCAGATGGAGGCGATCACTCTGGCAGCGCCGCGCGAGTACCGCATGCTGCGCAACATCAAGCGCGTCACCGGCAGGCGAATCCCCCAGCAGGCGCGGCCGACCGTGGCCCACCTGCGCGCGCGGCGCCCGGAGGCGACCACCGGCACCCGGCGCGAGGACATCCTCCAGGGCGACCTCGACTGCTTCCGCGTGGTGGTGGGTCGCCGCGGCGTCAGCCCGGCCGGTCACCCGTGGCCACGGGTCGGTCGGGCTGGTTGCTCCACGCCGACCACGAGCCCGGGAACAGCCGGGCGCGCCCAAGGCCCGCGTGCTCGAGCGCCAGCAGCCCGTGGCAGGCGTTCACCCCCGAGCCGCAGTAGACGATGGCGCCCTCGGCGCTGGTGACGCCGGCGGTGGCGAACTGGTCGCGCAGGGCATCGGATGGCAACAGGGTGCCGTCGCTCCCGAGGTGCGCCATGCACGGCACGTTCACCGCTCCGGGGATGTGACCCGCGCGCGGGTCGATGGGCTCGGCGTCGCCGCGGTAGCGCTCCGGTGCGCGGACGTCGATCACCACGCAGGCCTCTCCCGATCGGGCGTCGGCCCCCGCGGCGACCTCGTCGATGGTGGCCACGGCCTCTGCGGGCCACGGCACCGCGGTGAATGCGCTGGCGGAACGGGGCGTGCCCGGCCCGGCCTCGAGTGACTCGCCCCAGGCGGCCATGCCGCCGTCCAGCACCGCGGCGCTGCGCCTGACGGCCCGGAGCATCCATGCCAGGCGCGCGGCGTAGATGCCACCCGCGGCGTCGTAGGCCACTACGGCGTCGGAGTCGCCGATGCCCAGCGCGCCCATGGCCGCGGCGAACGCCTCGGGCGAGGGCAGCGGGTGGCGCCCCCGGTCGGGGGTGGTGATGTCGGCGAGGTCGGCGCCGAGGTCGACGAACACCGCGCCGGGGATGTGCCCCGCCTCATACGCGTCGCGGCCCGACGGGCCCTGCAGCTGCCAGCGCACATCGGCTACCACCACATCGCCCAGGTTGTCGCGCAGCCACGCGGCGTCGACGAACGGGGGCAGGGCCGGCGCGGTGGGCGCGGTCGTGGCGGGGGTGGCGGCGTCGGCGGCGGCGGTCACGGCCGCATTGATAGCCGATGGCGGCGTTAGCGTCGGCTCCGTGCCCCGGGTTGTCGCGCACATGGACCTCGACGCCTTCTTCGCGGCGGTGGAGGTGCTGGATGATCCGTCTCTGGCGGGACGCCCGCTGGTGGTAGGCGGCGACCCCGACGGCCGCGGGGTGGTGTCCACGGCGTCGTACGAGGCCAGGCAGTTCGGAATCCGCTCGGCCATGCCGGCTGCCGAGGCGCGCAGGCGGTGCCCCGATGCGGTGTTCGTGCGCCCCGACATGCCGCGCTACCGCGAGCGCTCGCGACAGGTGTGGGACCTCGTGCGGGGCGAGGTGCCGGCGCTCGAGCAGGTCGGGATAGACGAGGGCTACCTCGATCTGTACCGCGCCGTGTGGACGTCGGGCGGGGCGCGCAGGTTCCTGGAGCGCCTGCAGCAGACCGTGCGCCGCGAGACCGGGCTCGCCGCATCGTTCGGGTGCGGGTCATGCAATACCGTGGCCAAGATCGCATCCGACGCCGACAAGCCATGCGGCGTGGTGGTGGTTCCCTCCGGGCACGAGGCGGCCTTCCTCGCCCTCCGGCCCCTGCGGGCGCTGCCGGGCATCGGGCCGGTCACCGAGCAGCGCCTGACGAAGGCCGGGCTCGGGACCATCGGCGACCTCGCCGCGTTGGACGATGACCGCCTTCGCGCCATGCTGCCGGCATCGCACGCCTTCGAGCTGCGCGACCGCGCCCGCGGAGTGGACCCGCGCGAGGTGGACCCCTCATCGAGCCCGGCGGTGACCATCGGCCACGAGCGCACGTTCACCGATGACATCGATGACCCCGAGGTGCTGGCAAGCCACGCGGAGCGGCTGGCCGTGCGGGTGACCGAGCGCCTCAGGCGCGACGGCCGCGGGGCGGGCACTGTGACGGTGAAGCTGCGCTACCCCGACTTCCAGATCCAGTCGCGGGCGGCATCGGCGGAGATGGCGACCGACGACGAAGCCGAGATCATCCGGCTGGCACAGGTGGCGCTTGGTCGCGCACTGGCCGACCGGCCGCCGCCCGTGCGCCTGCTGGGGGTGAGCGTGACCCGGCTGGTGCCGGGGGCGCAGCTCAGCCTGCCCCCGGCACCGCCTGCCTGACCGCGCCGCCGAGGCGGCGCACTGACTACTGGCCCAGCAGCCCGTTGCGGGCCGCCGCGGCGAACTGCTCGTCGGTGAGCGTGCCCGAGGCGTTCATCTCGGCCAACTGCGTGAGCTTGTCCACCACGTCGCCGCCCGCAGCCGGGGCCGCCTGCGGCGGCGGGGCCTGCTGGCCGGCGTCCTGGTCGGCGTACTTCTGCTCCTGGCGACGGCGGACGTTGCCGCTCACCGCCGTGGCCGTGCCGGCGATGACCGCCGTGCGGCCCACTGCCCTGATAGGTCCCGGCCCTGCTGATTCCCCGGCTAGTCGCCCGCGGCCTCGATGGCCGCGAGAAGGTCGTCCGTGCCGATGCGCCCACTACCCAGGAACACCCCTCCGCGCTCATGCACGGCGGTGACGAAGCCCCGGGCCCACGTGTTCTCGTACAGCACGAATACCGCCACCGAACCCGCGGACATCTCCTCGGCCGCAATGGCCAGGTCGTCGTCGCCTGGCAGGCCGGGGCGCACGCCCGTGAACGCCACGGCCCCGCCCATCTCGGCGAGATTGACGCCCGAGATGCTGCCGTCGTCGTCCTTGCGGATCACCAGTGCATCGAGCACCTCGATGACGCCGGCATCCACCAGGGCGGCCATCTGGGTGAGCGCACCACCATCGAGCGGCGCGCCGGGCGGGAAGCCGACCAGGAAGCAGTCGACGGCTCCGAGATCGAGTTCAGCCGCCATGGGGGCTCTTTGGGATGGGCTGGCTCGATCACTCTAGGTGATGAGCTGATAGGTCCCCGACCCGATGAGGAACAGGCCGATGATGATCGAGCCCCAGATGATGGCCTGGTGGGTATGGGCCTGGATCCACGCGCGCAGCGACAGCGCGATGGCATGGGCGCGCTCCATGCGCACGATCGTGAAGATCTCCAGGGCCAGGTACGTCGAGGTGGCCAGCAACACGAACAGGATGAGCGCCACCACGCTTGCAGCCGATGCCAGGTCGGCCTGCATCACCGACGTCACCCCGGCGGCCATGAGGCCCCACGGCTGCAGGATGAGGGCGAGGATGAGCGCGAACCACAGCGACATGTTGTCGACGCCCTTCTCCCACTTGGGCAGCGGCTTCTCCTTGCGCGTTCTGCCCTGGCGACTGCGCCACCAGATCCCGAACCCGACGAGCCCCACGCCGATGGCGATGCGCACGGCGAGCGCGGCATCGGAGGGTACCGAGCCGCTCGATGGCGGCTCGCCACCCGTGAGCAACAGGGTGCCGGCCGTGATGATCGACAGGCACAGCAACCACCCGACGATGAACGCCGCGCCCTTCGCGGCGCCGCGCCGCGAGGTAAGGATGAGGATGAAGGGGACCAGCGCAAGCGGATCGAACGCGATCGCGAGGCCGATGACGATGAGGTCGAGGAACAGCGGGTATCCTCCGGGGGTCGTGCGCAGCGTACGTAATCGGGCCGGGGATATAGTTGGAAGAACCCCACCTCAGGAGTCAGCAATGAAGACCACCTCCACGGCAGCGCTCGCCACGGCCCTTCTCATCGGCGCCGGTGCCGCCATCGCGCTCGGACAGGCGAACGTCATCACCCCGACGTCGATCGACGGCACGACCACCGGGAAGGCCCGGTCGGCGTACAAGGCCGCCTTCGGCAAGGTCATGGTGAACCGCCTCGAGGGCAACATCACCCGCCTCAACTTCGACGAGGTGAAGACCGAGGTCTACCTCAACACGCGCGGCAGGGGCACGGCGATCATCACGGGCAACGACGCCTTCAAGACCGCCGGCGGCGTGGGACCGTGCTCCACCTACGCCGAGCTCAAGGCCGCATTCCCGAACCTGGCCCGCGTGCCCGGGCCCGACAAGCGCATCTGGAAGAGCGGGCGCCTGTGGTTCCGCATCGACAACGACGCCCGCACGGCCAACCCGGCGGACTCCACGGTGCGCGGCATCATGCTCGTCACCGCGCCGGCGCCGCGGCTCGCCAGGACCTACATCGGGAACACCGTCTACGACTGCGGGGGGCCTGAGTACTGACCCCGACGCCGGGGGCCCCGGCCTAGGCTAGGGGCGTGAGCAGCAGCACGATCTCCGGCAGGCTCGCGTGGGTGCGCGAGCCCGACGTGCTCGTGGCCATCGCGGCCCTGCTCGGCGTGGTGGCGGGCCTGGGGCTGGCGGGCGCCGACCAGCACACGGCCGCCGACGTGGTGTGGGCGGTGGTCACGGGCGCCCTGCTCATTCCCCTCACCTGGTCGGTCGTGCGCTCGCTGCTCCGGCGCGACGTCGGCGTGGACGCCATCGCCCTGGTGGCAATGGCCGGCGCGCTGGCGCTGCAGGAGTTCCTGGCCGGGGCGGTGGTGGCGCTGATGCTGGCGGGCGGCAACGCGCTGGAGGCCGCCGCAGGGCGACGGGCCCGGCACGACCTCGAGGCCCTGGTGGCGCGGGTGCCCAAGTGGGCCATGCGACGCGCGCCCGGTGGCGACCTGGAGCGCGTGCCGGCCGACGAGGTGGTGCCGGGCGATGTGCTGCTGGTGCGCGCGGGCGAGATCGTGCCGGTGGATGGCCGCATCGTGGACGTTCCCGCCCTGCTGGATGAGTCGGCCCTCACGGGCGAGCCCCTCCCCGTGGAGCGCATGCCGGGAGACTCCGTGCGAAGCGGCGTGGCCAACGCCGCCGAGGCCTTTGAGCTGGTGGCCACCCGACCGGCGTCGGAGAGCGCCTACGCGGCGATCGTGCGACTGGTGGAGGAGGCCGAGAGCCAGCGCGCGCCCTTCGAGCGCATGGCCGATCGCTACGCCATGTTGCTGTTGCCGGTGACCCTTGTGGCGGCGGGGCTGGCGTGGGCGCTGAGCGGCGATCCGGTGCGGGCCCTGGCCGTGCTGGTGGTGGCCACCCCCTGCCCGCTCATCCTGGCCGCGCCCATCGCGCTGGTATCCGGCCTATCGCGCGCGGCACGCAAGGGCGTGGTGCTCAAGGGCGGCGTGGTGGTGGAGCAGCTGGCGCGCACCACGGCGGTGCTTCTCGACAAGACCGGCACGCTCACCATGGGCCAGCCCGAGATACGCCGCATCGCCACCACGGGCGATGCCCGCGAGGCCGACGTGCTGCGCCTGGCGGCGTCGCTCGAGCAGCACTCCGCCCACGTGGTGGCGGGGGCACTGGTGCAGGCCGCCCACCGCGACGACCTTCCCCTCACCCTGCCGTCGGACGTGCACCAGGTGCATGGGCAGGGTATCGAGGGCAGCATCGACGGTCGCGTCGTGAGCGTGGGATCCGCCGACTGGCTGCGCTCGTGCGGCATCGACCCCGGGGCACTGCTCGACCACCGCGACGCCGCGGACGGCGAGGGGCGTGGCGTGGTGCTGGTGGGGGTGGACCGGCGGCCAGCCGGGCTGATCGTGCTCGAGGACCCCGTGCGCCCCGACGCCCGCGCCATGGTGGCCCGCCTGCACGAGGCCGGCGTGACCGAGGTGGCCATGGCCACGGGCGACCGGCGCGACGTGGCCGAGGCCGTGGCGGCCGACCTGGGAATCGACGTAGTGCACGCCGAGTGCAGCCCCGAGGACAAGGTGGCCGTGGTGATGGCCATGCGCGAGGGCGAGGGGCGCCACCGGGTGGCCATGGTGGGCGACGGCATCAACGACGCGCCGGCCCTGGCCACGGCTGATGTGGGGGTGGCCATGAGCGCCCCCGGCGCCACCATCGCATCGGAGACCGCAGACGCCGTGGTGATGGTGGACCGCGTGGACGGCGTGGCCGATGCCATTGCCACCAGCCGCCGGGCGTCGGGCATCGCCCGGCAGAGCGTGATCGCCGGCATGCTCATGAGCTTCGTGGCGATGGGCTTCGCGGCGTTCGGCTACCTGCCGCCGGTGGCCGGGGCCCTACTTCAGGAGGGCATCGACGTGATCGTGATCCTCAACGCCCTGAGGGCGCTGCGGGCCTAGCCCGGGAACGCGGTGGAGCGGGTCTGCAGGTAGAAGTTCTGGTCGGGCACCACGCGCAGGGGGCTCGAGAGCTTCCATACGGCCGTCACCACGCCGTTGGGTGCCACCGTGAGCCGGGGCTCGTCGGCTTCGCCCCGGGCGCCGGAGAGCCACACGCCGCTGTTCCACGCCGTCGCACCGGCCGGGCGAGTGCGGGCCTGCACGCGCACGCCGGCGCGCCCGTACGAACGCTTCCACGCCGCGGTGGCGGTGCCGTCAGTGGCCACCACCAGCACCGGATCGTCCACGTCCTTCCCGCGCTGCGAGAGCGCCTGCACGGGACCCCAGGCGCCGGCAGCCCGCGTGCGCGACTGCGTCTGCTTACGGGCGGCCAGGGCGTCGGATGCCCACTCCCACACGGTGGTGATGGTGCCATCGGGCGCGATGCCCACCTGCGGGTCACTGGCGTGCGTGCCGGCGCGCGAGAGGTTGGTGATGGGTCCCCACGCGGTGGACCCCGCGGGCCGGATGCGGGCCTGGATCTGGCCGAACGCGCCGCTGGAGCTGGGGTTCGATGCGTCGTGCTCACGCGCCCAGATGGCCACCACCTCGCCGGTCGAGGATGCCGCCACCTTGACATCGTTCGACTGTGCACCCGGGCGGGAGAGTCCCTGGACCTGCCCCCACGAACCGCCCGGCGACCGGCGGCGCACCTGGATGACGAATGATCCGTCGCGCGTGGCGACCTCCCATGCCACGGTGACCGCGCCATCCCCCGCCACGGCGATGGACGGGTCGCCCTCGGCCTCGGAATCGATCACCGGGCCACGCGACACGTTCACCGTGCGCCCGAACGACTTCGCACCGCGCTTGAGCACGCGTGCCTGCAGCACCCTCAGCCCGCGCTGGCCCTGCATCCACACCACGATCACGTCGCCGTTGGGGAGCACGGCGATGCGGTTCTGGGTGGCGTCGGCGTGGGGATTCGAGATCGTGCGCGTGGGCCCGAAGGCGCGGGCGCCGGGCTGGCGCACGCGCACCTGCACCGTGCGATTCCAGGTGCGCATGTTCTTCCAGGAGACCGCCGTGAAGCCGTCCGCCCCGATGGCGATGCGCGGGTCCTCATGGTTGGCGCCGGCCGCCGACAGCGTGATGGGTGGCGTGAACCCGCCGCGCGGGCCGCGGGTGCGCAGGCGGATCTGCCAGGTGCGGCCGTTCCAGCCCTCCCATACGTAGCTCACCGACCCGGTGGGCGCGGCGGCCAGGCGCGGATCATCCGACGGCGAGCCGGACCGGGACACGTTGGACACGCCACCCCACGGGCCCTGCGGCTCTGCGGTCGCCGGCACGAAAGCGCCTGCGACGGCCATGGCCGGAACCGCGGCCGCTCCGACTACTGCGAGGGCAAGTGCACGGCGAGGCGGCAGGGGCATGGTGGTCCTCCAGGGGTAAGGTCGACCTCGATAGGAGCCGAGATGTATGGGTACGCTATCGGGCACGCCACACGATGGGCCCGGGGAACCTATCCCCGTGCCACAGGTTGCAATCCGTTGGTGCGGGGAGTCAATTGACGGCAAGCGCCTCACCAAGGAGCACCCAGTGAGAACACTCAGATACGCCGCCGTGACGCTGGCCGCGGCCGTCGCGCTCCCCGTGGCCGCCAGCGGAGCGACGGTCACCGGAACCGTCAAGGGCGGCAAGGGCATGCGCATCACCGCCATCGGCCTGGACGGCACGGCGAACTCGGCCAAGATCAAGGGCAACGGGAAGTTCAGCCTGAAGGTGCCCAACGCGCGGGCCAAGAACGCCACGCTGCACCTGCTCACGAGCACCGGCGACTACGCCGGCCCCGTCGTGATCGCCCGCAAGGGCGCCAGGGGCTACGTGCGCATCACCTCCAAGACCACTGCGCTGGGATCGATCGCCAAGAAGAGCGGATTCGCGCTGGTGAACACCGCTCCCGCCAAGAGCCAGTACGCCACGGCGGGATCGGTGAAGGTGAACGGCAAGACCGGCAAGCCCGTGGGCGCCGGCCTGCTGGGCCTCATCAAGACCGGCTCATCGGCCAAGTCGTCCATGGCCCGCGAGGCACAGGGCGGCACGGGCGGAGGTGGCGGCACGGGCGGAGGTGGTGGCACAGGCGGTGGTGGCGGCCAGCAGGGCGGTGGCGGCCAGCAGGGCGCCAGCCCCAACAGCCCCTGCGGCGGCGCCGTGGGCGGCGACTGCGACCAGGACGGCGTGCCGAACTCCATCGACGTCGACGACAACGGCAACCTGACCATCGACTTCACCGACAGCGTGTCGGTGGACACCACGGCCAAGCTGCTCACCTACAGCGACATCCGGCCGGGCATCGTGGACACGCTCAACTACAACACCGGCGCCACGCGCGAGAGCATCAACACCTTCCTCGGAAGCCAGAGCCTCGAGCGGCCCACGGGCCTCGGCCTCGCCTTCTACTACCAGGAGCGCGACCTCACCGGCCAGGACCCCAGCCCGGCGCTCGACGACGTCTGGGTGCAGTGCGAGGCGTCGGCGCCGTGGTGCGCGCCCGGCACCTCGCAGGCGACCATCAGCGGCTTCAGCGAGTTCCCGCAGATCCTGCCGTCGGTGCCGCAGTTCGGGTCGGTCAACTGGAGCACCTTCACCGGGTCCACGTGCACCACCCGCGGCCAGGCCTGCCAGCCGCAGCCGGCCAACTACCCGCCGTTCGGCTTCACGAAGTCGCCGCAGCAGGGCCAGGGCGGGCCGCAGGCGTCGAGCATCTGGACGGCGTTCGTGAAGCCCAACTCCACCGACACCCTCGGCCAGGTGAACTCCGACTCGGTGATCAACCTCAACTACCGCACGAGCCCCACGGCGGCGCCCAGCACCAAGCCCATCGGCATCAGCCCCTACATGGTGACCACCCCGGCCATCACGCAGTTGGTGGCGAACGGGGCCACGCAGTCGCTGAGCTACCCGTACCCGGAGAACGGGCCCGGCACCAACCGCGGCAACGGCTTCAACCTGGGGTCGGCGGGATCGCTGGGCCTCACGCTCATCCCGCCGCAGCGCCTCGGCCTGCCCGGCGAGGCCGAGCAGTTCTACACCATGGGCGGCCTGTTCTACGGCGTCACGCTCGACTCGCTGTCGGTGCTCTCGACCGGCGGCAGCGGTGGCGGCAACAACGAGCAGCGTCCGAACACCGAGGCGGGGTGCTCCATCACCCCGGTGAGCGGGGTGCAGCAGCGCCCGCCGGCCACGGATCCGCAGGACCCCTGGCCCACGATCGCGCCGATGCAGGACACCACGGCCATCGATGGGCCTGCCACCACGGTGCGCACGGTGGGGTTCACCGTGGACGTGAAGGGCTGCATCCAGAAGTACCTGCCGGGCTCGCCGACGAGCGGCGTGAGCGTGAACCTCTCGCTCATCGCCACCGGCGCGCCCCTGCAGAGCGGGGCGAACCGCACCGGCGTGTCGTTCACGGCGCGGCTGCCCTAGCGCAGCAGGATCCCTACCCGGCCCGGAGGGCGGCCTTCACGGCGCCCACCGCGGCCGGGGCGGGGGCTACGCGGCGGCCAGGTAGGGCGTCCACTCCTCCGGGCGCCGGGGCGTGGCGACGTCGATGAAAACGTCGGGGCGGGGCGGGCGGGGCTTGCTGCGCGGATACATGTGCACCTCGTCGCAGAGCGCATCGCCCTTGCGCGCGTTGCAGGTGGCGCAGGAGGTGACCACGTTGAACCACGACGAATCACCCCCACGGCTGCGGGGCACCACGTGGTCGACGGTAAGCTTGGCGCGGCTGCCGCAGTACTGGCACGCGTAGCCGTCACGGGCGAACAGTGCGCGCCGGCTCATGCGGCGGGCCTCGTAGCGGGGCACCTTCACGCGGTAGACCAGGCGGATCACGTGGGGGGATGGGTAGTCGCGCGACACGCCGCGGATCGCGCGCGGGCGGTGCTCGAGGATCTCCGCCTTCTCCTTGAGCAGCAGCACGAGGGCACGCCTGACAGAGCACACGTTGATGGGCTCATACGATGCATTGAGGACGAGTACGTGCTGCGGGACCACCCCCTTCCGCGGGCAATATAGCCGCGGGGGCGCTTACCGGGGCGAGCGGTCGGCGGTGGGGTAACAGCCGAGCGGGGTGACCGCCGCGATACCGCCCTCGTCGATCGCGGTGAGGGCGGCCTGCAGCGGGAGGTCCCGGTGGCGGTTGCCCTCGGCGTCGATGAAGAACACGTAGTGGCCCAGCCCGGTGCGCGCAGGGCGGCTCTCGAGGCGCGTGAGGTTGATCGCCCGCAGGGCGAACTCCTGCAGGATCGACAGCAGCGCGCCGGGGCGGTCCTTCACGATTGAGCAGATGATCGAGGTGGACCACGGCCCGTGCGCGTCGGAGGCCACCTCCTCGGTGCCCACCATCGCGAACCGCGTGCGGTTGTCCGCGGCGTCCATGATGTCCTCGGCAATGATCTCCCCGCCATAGATCTGGGCCGAGCGCCGGTTGCCCACGGCCACCGTGCCGTTGTGGGCGAGCACCGCCACCTGCACCGCCTCGGCCGTGGAGTGGGCGGGGTCAACCGGCACCTCCGGGAGGTTGGCCCTGAGCCACCTGCCGCACTGGGCGCTCGCCTGCGGATGGCTCAGCACGCGGGTGGCCGAATCAAGGGGCTCGCCCGGGGCACCGATGAGCTGGTGGCGGATCGCGTGGATCACCTCGCCGCGGATGACCACACGGCCGTGGTTGGCGATGAGCTCGTCGAGCGTCTGGCTCACGCCGCCCTCGATGGCGTTCTCGATGGGCACCAGGGCCTCATCCACCTCGCCTGCGACGACCGCGGCGAAGCACGCGGCGATGCTCGGGTACGCCCGCGTGCGATCCACCTGATGGGCGCCCAGCCAGTCGAGCAGCGCCTCCTCCGAGAAGGTGCCCCGGGGGCCCAGGTATCCGATCGATCCGCTCACCGCGTCACGGCCTAGAAGACGATCTTGACGGGGTATTCGGCCCGGTTGTTGTCGGTCTTCTCCTCGCCCGGCACCGGCACCACCTCCACCTTAAGCGTGGATGGCTCGCCGAACGTGGGGCTCTTCGGGCCCGGCAGGGTGACCGACTGCTGCTCGCCCGACTGGATCGCCGTGATCTCCTTCTCCACCGTCTGGGCGTCCTTTGGCGACGCGTCGCTGGCGAAGGTGACGCGCACGATGACGTTGCTCTCGGCGAAGTCGCCGGCGTTCTCCACCGTCACCTGCCACTCGAGCTTGTCGGATGCCTGGATCTCGGTGTCTGTGCCCGCCTGCAGCTGCACGCCCTGCGGCAGCGCCTGCACCGATGCGATGCCGGTGCCATGCAGGCCGCCTGTGGTGCTCGTGCCGGTGCCGTCGGCCGTGCCCGTGCGCTGAAGCGCAGGGATGAGCTGGCCGGCACCGGTGGGCGATGCCTGGTCGGCGCGCACGCCGGACAGGAAGAACTGGCGGTCGGGCACCTGCACGCCCGTGATGTCGGCATCGGCGAGCGCGCGCTTGGACGGGCCCACGAAGGAGTCCTGGTAGAGGACATCGCTCGCGAGGAAACGCTGCATCGCGCTGGCGAGGGTGGCTGATGCGTATGCGCGGTTCTGCGACTCCACCACCGAGGGCAGGGCGTCGGCAAGGGCCTTGAGGCCGGTGACGCGGTACTGCAGGGCGGTGACGAGGCTCTGGTTGGGGGCCGACAGCGAGTCGGGCGGCGAGAGCGCATTGGCCTGGCCCACGAGGCCCTCGGCCTGGTCGGCGATCTCACGCACCTGCACCTGCAGCTCGGGGGCCTTGGCGCCGTTCTTGTTGAGCAGGACCTCCTGCAGGGCGTCCGACTCCTTGCCCGATGCCGTCACGATCGTGGTGACATCACCCATGTACGAGCCGTAGGAGTCCTCGAGCTGGCTGCGCTGGCAGCCGCGCACTACCAGGACCAGTACGACGATGAGCACGATGGCCCCGCCCACGGCGAACGCGATGCGGGCGCCCGTGGACTGCATGGCGCCCCCGCCGCGGCCGGATCCCGACGAGCGCCCCGACGACCCCGAACTCCTCCTGCCCGATCCACCGCCGGATCCCCCGCGGCGACCGCGGCCGCCACCCGAGCCCGTGCCCGACCCGCCGCGACCCCGGCTCGACGAGCCCCGGTCGCGCGGATTCGGGCCCTCGGCCGGCGGCAGGGGGCCGCTGACGCCAGTGGGCTGGTCGTCGTACCCGTAGTCCGTGCCGGTGTCGTCTGGGTCCAAGGTGGGGTCTGCTCCGGATGGGCGAGGGGGGACTCGAACCCCCACGTTCTCTCGAACACTGGCACCTGAAGCCAGCGCGTCTACCAATTCCGCCACCCGCCCGGTGAGCGGCCTTGAGGCGCCGGAACACTAGCGCACCCGGCCCGCCCGGCTGCCGCACGGGTCGTGACTACGATCGGCTGTCCGTTCGGCGCCATCACAAGGATTCCTTCGCCGGCGGTGGAAGGCCCAATAGCCCCATGCCCATCACCGGACCACGCCATGCACCCACGCGCACCCAGGCGCATGCCCGCGTGCTCGGACGCTACGACCTCATGGAGGTCATCGGGCGGGGTGCCACATCGCGCGTGTACCGGGCCCTCGACAGGGCCACGGGGCGCGAGGTCGCGGTGAAGGAGATCCCCATCGATCTGGGCCTCGAGCTGCGCGTGGCAGCCGAGATCCGCGCCGCCGCGCGCCTGGAGCACCCCGGCATGGTGCGCATGCTCGACTGGGGCGAGGACGCCGAGTCGCTGTACCTGGTGAGCGAGCTGGTGGATGGGCCGTCGCTCGAGCGCGTGTACGCCGACGCGCCCCCCGGCGATCGCGCCACGGCCGAGATGGTGGCCGACGTGCTCGAAGCCCTCGACCACGCGCATGAGCGCGGGGTGATCCACCGCGACATCAAGCCTGCGAACATCCTGGTGGACGACCGCGGGCACGCGATGGTGACCGACCTCGGGGTGGCCCGCTTGTCGGGCGAGACCGGCATGACCCAGACCGGCGGCGTGGTGGGCACCATGGCCTACATGGCGCCGGAGCAGGCCACCGGCGAGCAGGTGACCGGCGCGGCAGACGTCTGGGCCGCCACGTTGGTGCTCTACGAGGGGCTGACCGGGCGCAACCCGCTCCTCGGCGGGAGCCCCGCCGACACCGCGCGGCGTGCCGCCCTGGGCGAGATCCCGCCCATCCGCAACCTCCGGCCCGATCTGCCCACCCGCCTGGCCAAGGCCATCGACGCGGGCCTGGCGCGGCACCCGGATGCGCGTCCCGACGCCCACCGCATGGCGCAGATCGTGCGGGAGGAGGCCCGGGCGCTGCCCGAAGGCCGCGGACGCCGGGCCGTGGCGCTGATCTCGGGCCCGATGCCCATGATCCTCTCGGGCGTGGGCGCGGGCCTGCTGGGCGGCCTCATCGCCGAGCGGGGGTTCTCGACCGGCGCCCTCGGCACCGCGGGAATCGCGCTCATCGCCGGGGCCATCGGCGCCTGGCGCGCACCGCTGGCGGCGGCCGGTCTCATCGTGCTGGCGGGCGCCGCCACGGCCACCGCGGCTCCCGCGCTCACGGGCATCGCCCTGGTCATCGGGCTGCTTTTGCTGCTCACGGGGGCGCGCTTCGGGCGGTTGGTGTTGCTGCCCGCCCTCGCGCCCGTGCTCGCGATGTTCGGCATGTTGCCCGCGTATGCCCTGCTCGCCGGATCGGTTCGCACCACGGCAGCACGAATCTGGACGGCCATCACGGGCGTGATCACCCTGCTGCTCTGGCAGGTGATGGCGGGAGCGAATGCCTTCGTGTTCACCGGCTGGGAGGTGAACGGCGCCTGGGATTCGCTGCAGGGGGTGACATCACCGCAGGCAGCGGGCGAGGCCCTGATCGCGCCGATTACGGCGCATCCGCAGGCCCTGGTGGGCTGCCTGACCATGATCGCGGCGGCCCTCACATGGCCGCTGGTCATCGGCGCGCCCGACCGGCGGCGCGTGGTGGCGGGTGTCATGTGGGCCGCCGGGCTCACCATGGCCGCGGGCCTGCTGGGCGGCGGCGGCCTCGAGGCGGTCGGCGCCGTGCTGCCCTCGGCTATCCTCGCCATGGCATGGGCTGCCCGGCCTTGGCGCGCATTCATGCGCGACGGCGCGGGCCGATCGGCCTCTCTCACCGGCACGGCGGGCTAGATGGCGCTACGGAACATCGAGCAGAAGATCGAGGGCATGGTCGAGAAGACGTTCGGCCGCATGTTCCGCAGCAGCCTGCAGCCGGTGGAGCTCGCGCGAAGGCTGGCGCGTGAGATGGAGGATCACAAGACCGTTTCGGTATCGCGGGTGTACGTGCCCAACCAGTACACCGTGTACCTCTCCCCGGCCGACCGACGCCAATTCTCAAGCTACGAGTCAGCGCTGGTGGTGGAGCTCGGGTCGTACCTCGAGGCCCACGCGCGCAGCGAGGGCCTTTCGCTGCTCTCGATGCCGCGTATCCGCCTGGAGACCGACACCGACCTGCGCCCCGGCGAGTTCGGCATTGCCTGCCGGATGGTGGACCCGGGCCGCCCGGGCGCCGAGCCGGCGGATGCCGCCCCCGAGGCTGCGGCTGCTGCTGCGGCTGCTGTCGGTGCCGCGGTGCCGCCCGCAGCAGATGAGGTGCCGGCCGAGCCGGTGATGCCCGTCGAGCCCGTCGAGCCGCTTCCCAACGAGGCCCTGGCCGCCGTGAGCGGCACGCAGGTGCTCTCGCCGGAGCAGGCGCGCGCGGCAGGGCTGGTGCGCGAGCACGTGACCCTGTACGTGGCAGGACAGCCTTTCCGCATCAGCCAGAAGGTCACGACGATGGGCCGCAGCCGCGACTGCGACATCGTGGTTCCCGACGCCAACGTGAGCCGCGTGCACGCCGAGTTGCGCCACGAGGGGCTCGAATACGTGCTGGTGGACCTCGGCTCGACCAATGGGGTCGAGGTGAACGGGCGCAGGGTGCTGCGCCACAACCTCCGCGACGGCGACCGGGTGAGCCTCGGTGGCGCCGAAGTGGTGGTCGAGCGACGATAGCCCGGGGCGCGCCGTGACAGAGACGGGGCTCATCATCGGGCAGGCCGTCTTCCTCCTGCTCCTCTACCTGTTCATCGCCTTCGTGGTCCGCGCGTCCACGCGCGCCCTGAAGTCGTCGGAGCTCGAGATGACGCCGCCGAACCAGCCGGAGCCGCCGGCACCCGCGCCCATGCCGGCGGCGCCCGCAGCCCCCACCGAGGTGGTGGGCGCAGCCATCGTGGGCTCGGCTGCCGCGGCAGCGCAGCAGCAGGCCGGGCCGCGCTGGGGCACGCGCAAGGCACGGCCGGAGCCGCCGCTGTCGGAGGCCGCCAGGCCCGAGGTGGTGCATGCCGCCGCGGCCGCCGAGCCCCACCTGGTGGTGAACCGCTCGAGCTCGCTGCCGGTGGGCACCACCTACGACGTGGCGGGCGGCGCCACCATCGGGCGCTCGCGCGGCAGCCGCATCCCCATCACCGACCAGTTCATATCCACCAGCCACGCCCGCGTGTTCCGCAAGGGGCACTTCTGGTTCGTGGAAGACCTGGGGTCGCTCAACGGCACGTACGTGAACGGGCATCGCATATCGGGGGAGCAGCAGTTGCACCTGCGCGATGAGATCCGCGTGGGCGAGACCGTGCTGAGGTGGGAGGAGTGAGCGGCAGATCCGACCTGGCGCTCATCGAGCTGGCGTCCGCGTCGGACGTGGGCCGGGTGCGATCGGACAACCAGGATCGCGACCTTCTGGCGCCGCCGCTCATCGCCGTGGCCGACGGCATGGGTGGCCACCTGGGGGGCGGCACCGCCGCAGGCATGGCCGTGGAGGCCCTGCGCGGCGTGGGATCCACCACCGACCCCACCGCGCTGCTCGCGGCGCTGAAGGAGGCCAACCGGGCCATCGCACGGGCCGCCGCGGACGACCCCGACCTCGCCGGCATGGGAACCACCGCGACGGCCGCGCTGCTGGAAGGCGGCATTCTGTACCTCGTGCATGTCGGCGACTCCCGCGCATACCTGATCCGTGGCGGGCGGATCATCCAGGTGACGCAGGACCACTCGGTCGTGGCCGAGATGGTGCGGCGCGGCGCGCTGTCGGCCAACGCCGCCGACAGCCACCCCGCACGGCACGTGATCACCCGGGCGCTGGGCGTGGACGCGGACATCGACATCGACGCCCTGCGCGTGGACCTGGAGGCCGGCGACGTGGTGCTGCTGTGCACCGACGGCCTCTCGGGTCCGGTTGCCGATGCCGACATCCTCGAGCTGGTGGAGTCCGCGCCGACGCTCGAGCAGGCCGTGGAGCAGCTGGTGCAGCGGGCCAACGCCGCGGGTGGCCCGGACAACGTGACGGTGGTGCTGGCCCGCGTGGACGCCGTCACCCGGGAGGCGGCGGCCACGGGATGACCGCGCGCCTCGCATGGGTCGAGATCGCGCGGGCAACCGACGTGGGCCGCGTGCGCGGCCACAACGAGGACCGTCATCTCGTGCGACCCCCGGTGCTCGCCGTGGCCGACGGCATGGGCGGCGCGCAGGCCGGCGAGGTGGCGTCCGGCATGGCTGTCGCGGCGCTGGATGCCATGCCGGAGCAGCCCCGGCCGGGCGACCTGCGGCGCGCCGTGGAGCGCGCCAACGGCGACATCCGCAAGGCGGCGTCGAGCGATGCCAGACGCGCCGGCATGGGCACCACCGTCACCACGTGCATGCTGGCCGACGACGGCCGCATGTACGTGGTGCACGTGGGCGACTCGCGTGCGTACCTGGTGCGCGGCGGCGAGCTGCGCCGCCTCACCGACGACCACTCGGTGGTGGCCGAGCTGGTGCGCGGCGGGGCGCTCACCGAGGATCAGGCCGACCGCCACCCGCAGCGCAACGTGATCACGCGTGCCCTCGGGGCATCGGACAAGGTGAGCGTCGACGCCTTCCAGGTGGGCGTGGAGCCCGGCGACGTGGTGATGCTCTGCACCGACGGCGTGTCGGCTGCGCTCGGGGATGCCGCCCTACGACGGGTATTCGCCGACGGGGCGTCGCTCGATAACGCCGCGCTGGCCCTGCTTGCGGCTGCCGACGAGTCGGGCGGCGAGGACAACGCGACGGTCGTGCTGGCCCGCGTGGGCGAGGGCGACGCCGCAGGGGTGCCACCGCCCCTGGAGTTCGTGCCGGCCACGCCACGCGTGGCCGTGCTGCCGCGGCCCATGGTGGAGCCCAGCGCGCGCACGGCCCGGGCGCCCGAGCCCGGCCGCGTGCTGGAGCGGGTTCCCACCACGCGATCGAAGCTGCTCATCGCGGGCACCGCGGTGCTCGTGGTGGCGGGCATGATCATGGGCCTCACGGCATGGGCGGCGTCGCGGTCGCACGTGGTGCGCGCCGACGACGCCGGCCAGGTCCGCCTGTACGCCGGGCTCCCTTACTCGCCGCTGGGAATCCCGCTCATGGATGACGGCCGGCCGCTCGGCGTGCCCGCCCGCGACGTGACGGCCGAGGACGCATCGGCGCTCGACCAGGGCATCCAGGGCGAGGGCGAGGCCACCGCGCTCGCCACACGGCTCATCTGGCGATACGGCATGCCGCAGCAGTGGAAGGTGCCCGAGGCAGGGGGCAAGCCATGAGCCTGCGCTCGCGCGAGCTGGGATTCCTCATCCCCGCGCTGCTGCTGGGCATGCTGGGCCTGGCCGCCGGGGCGTCCGCGCGCGCCGACGAGCTGCAGGCGGGCCCGTGGCAGACGGCGCTGGGCGTGGCCCTGGTGTTCATCGTCATGCACGCGGTACTGCGCCTGCGCGCGCCGCTGTCCGACCCCTACCTGGTTCCGATACTCGCGGCGCTCACGGGGATCGGGCTGGCGATGCTCTACCGCATCGATCCCGGGCTCGCGGGCGACCAGGCCATCTGGGTGACGCTCGGCGGCATCGTGTTCTGCGCCGTGATCGTTTTCCTGCCGGACCAGCGCGTGCTGGAGCGCTACCGCTACGTGATCGGCCTCACCGCGGTGATCCTGCTGGTGGTGACCATGGTGTTCGGCACCGAGGTGAACGGCTCGCGCCTGTGGATCGAGGTGGGTGGCGGGCAGCGGATCCAGCTGGGCGAGCTGGCCAAGGTGCTCATGGTGATCTTCCTCGCCGGCTACCTGCGCGAGAAGCGCGAGGTGCTGGCCATCCCCACCCAGAGGCGACTCGGCGTGAACCTGCCGTCGTTCCGGCACCTGGCGCCGATCCTGGTGCTCTGGGGCGCCGCGCTCGTGGTGGTGGTGGTGCTGAACGACTTCGGCACGGCGCTGCTGTTCTTCGGGGTGTTCCTGGCCATGTTGTACCTCGCCACGGGCAGGCCGCTCTACGTCGGCCTCGGCGTGGGCCTCTTCGCCGTGGGCGCACTGGCCATCTGGGCGGCCGTGCCGCGCATAGGCGCCCGCGTCGATTCGTGGCTGCACCCCTTCAGCGATGCCCAGGGCAGCGGCTACCAGATGGTGCAATCGCTCTATGCGCTGGCCGACGGGGGCGTGGTGGGCCCGGGATTCGGCCGGGCCCTGCTGGTGACGCCGGGCGGAGAGCCGCGAATACCCGCGCTCGAGACCGACTTCATCTTCAGCGCAGTCTCCAACGACCTCGGTTATGTCGGGGCCATCGGCGTGATGCTTCTCTACGTGCTTCTAATGGCACGAGGCTTCGCAATCGCCACGGCCGCCCGGGACGGCTTCTCCAAGCTGCTCGCCGGGGGGCTCACCGCGGTGGTGGGGCTGCAGGCCTTCATCATCATCGGGGGGGTCGTGCGACTCGTCCCGCTCACGGGAGTGACCCTGCCCTTCATGTCATACGGCGGCTCGAGCGTGGTGGTGAACTTCGGCATCGCGGCGATCCTCCTGGTGATCAGCAACAGGTCGCGCCGGGGCCTTGTTGAAGCCGTACGGGGGGTGCCCGCCGCGTGAACAAGTCGATCCGCACCCTCTACATCGCCCTGGCATCGGCGTTCGCCCTGCTCGTGGTGATGCTGGGCTACTGGCAGGTGGTGGCGGCCGGCGGGCTGGATGAGCGCGCCGACAACCCCTACACGCTCGAGAAGCAGCGCCTCGTCGACCGCGGCCGCATCATCTCGGCCGACAAGATCGTGCTGGCCGAGAGCGTGGCCTACCGCGAGAAGGGCAAGAAGTACTACCGGCGCTACTACCCGCAGGGCTCGCTGGCGAGCCAGGTGGTGGGCTACGCCACGGCGGAGCAGGGGGCCACGGGCCTCGAGCAGCAGTACAACCGCTACCTCGCTGGCAGCTACGGCACGGGGGCGATCCTCGACCGGCTGCGCGAGGAGACCAAGGACGGCGCCGACATCCGGCTCACGCTCGACACGCGCGTGCAGAAGACCGCCGAGGCGCTGCTCTCGGGCCGCAAGGGCGCCGTGGTGGCCATACAGCCGAAGACCGGCAAGGTGCTGGCGGTGGCATCATCCCCGTCGTTCGACCTCAACCAGGTGACAAGCGACTTCGCCTCCATCCGTAAGGAGGCCGACGCGCCGCTCCTCAACCGGGCGACCGCCGGTCTGTATCCGCCGGGCTCCACCTTCAAGGTGGTCACCGCCACCGCGGCGCTGGCCAGCGGCAAGTGGTCGGCGTCGTCCACCTTCGACGACAAGGGCGTGTACGTGGTGGACGGCAAGCCCATCTACAACTCGGGCAAGTCGAAGTTCGGGCTCCACAACCTCACGGATGCGCTCACCTTCTCGATCAACACGACATTCGCGCAGATCGGCGACACCCTCGGCGGGCGCAGGCTCGGCCGCGAGATGAACCTCTTCGGATTCGGCCGCCCCACCGAGATCGACCTGCCTTCCGGGGAAGTCGCCACGTCGGGCAGGTACCGTGAGGGGAAACTGCTCCCCAATGACCAGCGCGACGAGGACGCATCCCGCATCGCGATCGGACAGGAGAACCTCCAGGTGACGCCACTCCAGATGGCCATGGTGGCCGGCGCGATCGCCAACGGCGGGCGAATGATGCGCCCGTACCTCGTGCGCCGGGTCATCACCCCCGACGGCGTGGTGGTGAAGCAGCAGCGCCCCGAGGAGGTCGATTCGGTGTCGAGCGCGTACATCGCATCCGAGGTGGGCCGCATGATGCAGAGTGTGGTGTCCGAGGGCACGGGAACGAAGGCGGGCCTCGCCGGCCTGTCGATCGCCGGCAAGACCGGTACGGCCGAGACCGGTGACCCCGAGCGCAACCAGGCGTGGTTCATCGGTTACGCGCCGGCAAACGACCCCGAGGTGGCCGTGGCCGTGGTGATCGAGGACACCTCCGGCACCGGTGGCACCGAGGCCGCCCCGGTGGCCGGCGAGGTCATGCGCACGGCGCTGTCGGTCGACCCCGTGCCCGGGGAGCCCATCTCATGACCATCGGCCCCGGCAGCGAGCTGGGCGAGCGCTACGAGCTCGGCCACCAGATCGGCAGCGGCGGCATGGCCGCCGTGTACCTGGCGTACGACACCGTGCTCGACCGCGAGGTGGCGGTGAAGGTGCTGGCCGAGCGCTTCGCCGCCGACCACGCGTTCGTCGAGCGCTTCCGGCGCGAGGCATCGGCCGCCGCGGGCCTGAACCACCCGAACATCGTGGCGGTGTACGACCGCGGCGAGGCCGAGGGCACGTACTACATCGTGATGGAGTACCTGTCGGGCCCCGACCTCAAGAAGGTCATCCGCGACCAGGGCGCGCTCGAGCCCGCCGTGGCCGTGGACAACGCCCTGCAGATCCTCTCGGCGCTCACCGCGGCGCACGCGGCCGGGATCATCCACCGCGACATCAAGCCCCAGAACGTCATGGTGGGCGAGGACGGCCGCCTGCGCGTGGCGGACTTCGGCATCGCGCGCGCCGACGCCGACCAGCAGATGACCGAGGCCGGGTCGGTGATCGGCACCGCCCAGTACCTGTCGCCCGAGCAGGCCCAGGGCGAGGAGACCACCGCCGCCAGCGACACCTACGCCGTAGGCGTCGTGCTCTACGAGATGCTCACGGGGCGCGTGCCGTTCGATGGCGATCGCCCGGTGACCGTGGCGATGAAGCAGATCAACGAGCCGCCCGTGCCTCCGCGGGTGTTCGTGCATGACATCCCGCCCGACCTCGACGCCGTGGTGTTGAAGGCGCTCTCCAAGCGCCCGGAGGACCGCTACCACTCGGCCGAGGAGTTCACGGCGGCCCTGCTCGACGTTCGCGCAGGCATGCCGGGCAACCAGCAGTCCACGCTCATCCTCACCGCGCCGGCGGCCACCGCAGGGGCGGCCGCGGCGGCGACCACGGAGACCGCAGTCATGGCAGAGCCCGCACGAGGCGGACGCGGAGGCAACGGGCGCGGAGGGGGGCGCGGCACGAAGAAGGGCGGCGCCAACCGGCCAGCGATGTGGGGCATCGCCGCCGTGATCATCGCGGCCATCGCCGTGGCCCTGGCCCTGGCCCTCACGCGTGGCGGCAGCGACATGATCGGCGTGCCCGACGTGGCGGGCTTCGACGCGCCCGCCGCATCGCGCGCCATCACCGATGCAGGGCTCACGCCCACGCAGCGCACCCAGGCCAGTGACACCGTGCAGTTGGGCGTGGTCATCGGCACGCAGCCCGAAGCCGGCACCGAGGTGGCCAAGCAGTCCACCGTGACGATCCTGGTGTCATCCGGGCCCGCGCAGGTGACCGTGCCCAACGTGGTGGGCAAGGCGGTGGAGGACGCCCAGGCTACGCTCGAGAAGGCCGGCTTCGACGTGACCACCGAACAGGTGAACAGCGACAAGGAGATCGGCACCGTGGTGCGCCAGGCGCCCAGGGCCGGCTCGCAGGCCGGATCGGGAGACACCATCACGCTCTACGTGAGCAAGGGCGTCACCAAGGTCACCGTGCCCGACGTCACCGGAAGTGACATCGATGCCGCGCGCAGCTCGCTGACGAATGCCGGGCTCGAGGTGGGCAGCGTCACCGAGGACGACGGCACGTCGGGCCTCAGCCCCGGCACGGTCACGGGCCAGGACCCCTCGGGCGGCGCGTCGGTGGCCAAGGGATCGTCGGTGGACCTCATCGTGGCGGCATCCGGCGGCAGCAGTGTGCCGGACGTCACGGGCAGCGACTCCAGCACCGCGCGGTCGAAGCTCGAGAGCCTCGGGTTCAACGTGAGCACGGCCGAGGTGGAGAGCACGCAGCCCGCGGGCATCGTGGTCGACCAGGACCCCAGCGGCGCCTCGCAGGTGCCCGCCGGCAGCACCGTCACCATCTACATCTCCCGCGGATCAGCCGGCGGCGGCTCGTCGGGTGGCGGGTCATCCGGCGGCGGTTCATCGGGCGGCGGCTCGCAGCCCCCGGCCCCGTCGCCCGGCGGCGGGTCATCGGGTGGCGGTTCCGGCGGCGGCTCCCAGCCGCCTCCACCCGGTTGATGAACATCGCCGTGCTGGGCGGCGGGCGCAGCAGCGAGCACGATATTTCGCTGGCGTCAGCCGCCTCGGTGGCGCATGCCATCGACCATGGCCGCTACCAGGTGCTGGACATCACCATCGACCGCGATGGCGGCTGGTCGCTGGATGGCCAGCCCGTGGCGCTGGTGCCCGCGGCCGGTGACCAGGCCTGGCTCATGCCGCTCACCGGTGGTGGCGCTCCGCGCGAGATCGGCCTGGTGTTCCCCGTGCTGCACGGCCCCTGGGGCGAGGACGGCACGGTCCAGGGACTCTGCGAGACCGTGGGCGTCCCGTACGTGGGCGCCGACGTGGCCGCCAGCGCGCTGGGCATGGACAAGGCGATGTTCCACGTGGTGGCCGCGGCCGTGGGCATCCCCCGCGTGGAGACGCTCATCCTCACCCACCGCGAGTGGCTCGACGACGCCGCGGGCGTGCGCGATCGCGTGGCGCGCGAGATCGGCTACCCGGCGTTCGCCAAGCCCGCGCGCCAGGGGTCGAGCTTCGGCATCAGCCCCGTGCCCGACGAGGATTCCCTGGGCCCCGCGCTGCAGCTGGCGTTCGCACACGACGACAAGGCGCTCGTGGAGCGTCGTGCCATGGGCCGCGAGGTCGAGGTGGGGCTGCTCGGCAACGATGAACCGCACGCATCACCGCTCGGCGAGATCATCCACGAGAACGACTGGTACGACCACGACGCAAAGTACCGCGAGGGCGGCATGCGGCTCGAGGTTCCGGCCGACGTGCCGGCCCCGGTGCAGGACCAGGCGCGCGAGCTCGCCGTGCGGGCGTGGAAGGCCATCGGGTGCAGCGGCCTGGCCCGCGTCGACTTCTTCCTCGAGGGCGGCGACCTCTACGTGAGCGAGATCAACACGATCCCGGGCTTCACGTCCACCAGCGTGTGGGGACGCCTCATGGCCGGCGACGGCTTCGGGTACCCCGAGCTGGTGCAACGGCTGATCGACCTGGCGCTGGAGCGCCACGAGTCGCGTCGCGCATACCGCGGCTGACCCCCGGGTGTGAACCCCGGTGTCAGGCACTTAACCTTCCCCGCCATGCGATCGGGACGCAGACAGACAGCGCCATCAGCGGGGAAAGTTAAGTGCCTGACACCGGGGTAGGCGATCTCGTCATCGGGCTGGTGGCCGACACCCACGTGGGGGAGTTTCTCGACGAGCTGCCGACGTGGGTGCTGGATGCGCTCGCGGGGAGTGATCTCATCCTGCACGCGGGCGACCTCTCCGATGGATCG
>Ga0194129_10001675_pt1 | contig 35610 bp, 35 predicted proteins | sample TA2KigCa35mmetaG_FD_150862 | JGI IMG/M metagenome (GOLD analysis project Ga0194129, IMG submission 150862) | Freshwater microbial communities from Lake Tanganyika, Tanzania - TA2015038 Kigoma Deep Cast 35m | ecosystem: Environmental > Aquatic > Freshwater > Lake | place: Tanzania: Lake...
ATACGGAAGAGATAATCGCTGAAAGCATCTAAGCGAGAAACTCACCTCAAAACTAGTTCTTCCTATAGAGCCGTCGTAGACTACGACGTTGATAGGACGAGTGTGGAAGCGTGGTAACACGTTAAGCTTACCGTTACTAATAGCTCAATTGGCTTGATTTATGCACTGAAAAATTTTTTTGATACAAATAACAATGATTTAAGGACTTTTTTAATTTTAATAACTCTGTTAAAAAATTATATTTATTTTAAAAAATAATTAAAAATTTTGTATCCAAAAATTTATGAAAAAAAATAATACTTACTTAGCTGATGATGAAATAGATTTAAGGGATATTATTCAAAAATTATGGAAAGAAAAAATTCTTATCTTATCCATTAGTATTATCTGTGGTTTGTTAGGTTATTTTTATGCATTATCAAAACCACAAATTTTAAGATCAGAAATTATACTTAAAAATCCACCCACACAAATATTTGATCCTTACAATTTATTTAACATCAACAACAACAACAACAACATCAACAACAACAACAACAACATCAACAACAACATCAACAACAACATTTCCGAACAATTTATTTCTGATTTTAAATTAAACCTTTTATCTTTAGATAATATAGAAAACTTTTTAGAGGAAAGTCGAGAGTTTGATAATTTTAAAGGATATTTAAACTCAAAAAATATTTCTGCCAAACAATATTTTAGTGATCAAAAATTTGGTGAAGTAAATGAAAAAAATATAATTATACCCAATAAATATTTTCTAAATTACACTAAAAAATTGGATGGAGATATTTTTCTTAATAAGTATGTAGAATTTATAAGAATAAAAACTATTATTGAGCTCAAAAATGTTTTAAAATTAACATTTACAAATCATATTAATAATTTTCAGGAATCTTTGGAAATTGCAAATAAAATTCAGCTAGAAAATCCAATTATTAAAACTACAAGTCAGCCGCAAGCAGCTGTTGTTAATGAGCCAGACGCATTATTCTATAAAGGCACTAAAGTGTTAACAGAAAATATCAATTCTCTTAAACAAAGAATGATAAAATTAGAAAATGATCAATTTAATTACAATTTTATATTAAGTAAAGCAACAACATCAAAAAATATTTCAATAAATCCTACATCTTTTTTTCTAATGTGGTTAATTTTTGGATTTTTCTTATCTTTGATAATTATTTATTTGAGAAATATATTAAAATAGTTGTTATCTCTTGCAATTAATTTTTTTAAAAACACTTTAAATAAATAATAATAAGAACTTTAAGAGGTAAATTAATGAAAAAAGCTTTAATCACTGGAGTAACCGGTCAAGATGGTTCCTACCTTGCAGAGTTTTTACTTAACAAAGGTTATGAAGTTCATGGGATCAAAAGAAGAGCCTCTTCAATTAATACACATCGAATTGATCATTTGTATCAAGACCCCCATACACAAGATTTAAAATTTATTTTGCATCACGGCGATTTAACAGATTCAACCTCTTTAATTAGAATTATTCAACAGATTCAACCTGATGAAATTTATAATTTGGCAGCACAAAGTCATGTGGCAGTTTCTTTTGAAGAACCCGAATATACTGCAAACTCTGATGCTTTAGGAGCGCTTAGAATTTTAGAGGCAATTCGTATCTTAAAATTAGAGAAAAAAACCAAATATTACCAAGCCTCCACTTCCGAGTTATACGGGGCTGTACAAGAGACTCCTCAAACTGAAAAAACACCTTTTTACCCGAAAAGTCCTTATGGTGTCGCAAAGCTTTATGCGTATTGGATTACCGTAAATTATAGAGAGGCTTATGGTATTTTTGCCTGCAATGGAATTTTGTTTAATCACGAAAGCCCTGTTCGCGGAGAGACCTTTGTTACTAGAAAAATTACAAGAGCTCTTGCTCGAATAAAATTAGGACTTCAAAAAGATTTATATCTTGGAAATCTTTATGCGTTAAGAGATTGGGGGCACGCAAAAGACTTTGTAGAAGCTCAATGGTTGATATTGCAACAAAAAAATCCAGAAGATTTTGTAATTGCAACTGGAAAACAATATTCTGTTCGAGATTTTATTAATGAAGCTTTAAAAAATTTAGATATGAATATAGACTGGAAAGGAAAAAATTTAAATGAAGTTGGACTTTATAATGGAAAAGAAATTATTAAAGTAAGTCCAAGATATTTTAGACCTACAGAAGTTGAAACTTTAATAGGTGACGCAAGTAAAGCAAAAAATAAATTAAAATGGTCTCCCAAAATATCATTTGAACAGTTAGTAAAAGAAATGGTTGACGAGGATTTAAAATTAGCTAAAAATGAAAATATTATTGATATATAGCCTTTGTAGAGTAGATTATTTATAATGATTACGCCTAAAGAAATTATCAACTTTAAAGTTGGACGAGAATAGTTAAATTAACATTACTTTATTTTTTAAGTGATTAAAAAACTTAAATTATCACTTAATTAGAATTATAGTTAATCTTAGAAAATTTAGAATTTATATGGTGCATATAATATCAATTTTAAATCTAATAACTTTAATAGACAATTTAAAAAGACTATTTAGAATCACATAATATAAAAAGTCTAATGAAAAATTTTAAAGCTATTTTGTATTTACTTTCTTTCAATAATCGGCGACAATTAATTTTGTTGCTACTAATGATGCTATTAATGGCATTTATAGATACACTTGGCGTAGCTTCTGTCTTTCCTTTTATGGCAGTTTTGACAAATCCCGATTTGATTGAAACTAACAATTTTGTGAACAAGATTTTTAAAACCTCAAAAATATTTGGAGTTGATAATAATGAACAATTTTTTTTTGTTTTAGGCGTTTCTATGATTTTAATATTGGCTATCTCTATTGTTATAAAACTTTTTACAACTTTTTTACAAATACGATTTGCAAAAATGCTTGAATTTAGTATTGGAAAACGTTTATTAGAGGGTTATCTCAATCAACCTTATAGTTGGTTTTTAAGTCGAAACAGCAGTGATCTTGCAAAGAATATTTTATCAGAAGTTAACCATGTAATAGAGGTTGCGATATATCCGTCTGCCGAACTAATTGCCAAAGGTACTGTTGCACTCGCGCTTATAACTTTGTTAATTATAATTGACATAAAACTTGCATTATTAATTACTTTTTTACTTAGTGGAATTTATGGATTGATTTATTATTTCTTCAGAAATTTCATAAATAGAATTGGAGATGATCGTTTAAAGAATAATAATTTACGTTATAGAGCTGTTAACCAAGCCTTTGGGTCAATTAAAGATGTTAAACTAAGGGGATCGGAGGAAAACAATATTAAGCTTTTCTCTAAGTCTGCCTATAATTATGGTCGCAGTATGAGTTTTGCACATATGACAAGTCAATTACCTCGTTTTATTTTAGAAGGAATAGCTTTTACTGGAATTATGTTAATTTTACTTTACCTGCTGTCTCAAAAAGGTAGTTTAAATAATGCTTTGCCTATTATAAGCGTTTACATTTTTGCTGGCTTTCGATTAATGCCTTCAATGCAGCAAATTTATTCATCTTTTACACATTTAAAATATATTGGTTCTTCGCTTGATAATTTATCTGAGGAGATAAAAAATCTTAATGCATTCAATTTAGATCAAGATAAAAATATTTTGCCGTTAAATAAAAAAATTGTTTTAAAAAATATTCATTATAATTACAATAGCCCATCATATTCTATTTTAAAAGATATTAATCTAACTATTCCTGCAAAATCTACTGTTGGATTTGTAGGTTCCACAGGTAGCGGTAAAACAACACTGATTGATATTATTTTAGGATTACTAATACCTCAAAAGGGCACTCTAGAAGTTGATGGAAAAGTTATCACAAAACATAACATAAGAGCTTGGCAGCGTTCTATTGGTTATGTACCGCAACACATTTATCTTTCGGATGATACTGTTTCTGCTAACATTGCTTTTGGTTTGGATCACGAAGATATTAATCAAGAGTGGGTTGAAAAAGCTTCTAAAATTGCAAACTTAGAAGAATTTATCCATGAACTACCAAAAAAATATCAGACTACTATTGGTGAAAATGGAATTAGATTATCAGGAGGACAACGTCAACGTATCGGAATTGCAAGAGCTTTATATGGGAATCCACAAGTACTAATTCTTGATGAGGCAACGAGTGCTTTAGACAATGAAACTGAAAAAGTTGTAATGAGCGCTGTAAATAATATTAGCAAAGAAATCACTCTCATCCTAATTTCTCATCGTCTCAATACGGTAGCAAAATGTGATATTATATTTAAAATTGAAAAAGGTAATTTGGTGTTTAAAGGAAATTTTAATGAATTAATAGATTATTATAAAAAATAAAAAATGTCCGTGGCTTAAACAATGTCAAGAATTTGTTTTTTTGAACACTTATCCTAATTGCAATATTTTTTAGTATCCTGTAGCTATCATGGAGATTAATTTTGTGCTTCAGATTCAATTTGATAAATTATATATTTGAGAAATTGATATTTAATAATCTTTAATACGTAATTATTATTTTTTTAAATTTTAACCTTTTTGATATTTATTTAGCAATTTGAAACAAATAGTAGGCGCTCCAATCTCTTATGTTCTCTATATCTGGAATTGTTTCTATAAATTTATCACAAATTGATTGCTTACAATTATCTATAGTTTTAAAGCCAAATTCAGACAAAAGTTTAGTTATCTCATTTTCAGACCAGGCGTTTCTGTGATTAAATGTTTTCAAATCAGGATCCTTAAATGCATGGCTTACTAAATTTCTTGCTATTTCATGTGGCTTGTTTAGTAAAAAAATTTCTTTTAGCTCAAAAGAGGATAATTTAGGTGGCCCATGAAAAGCTTTTTTAGAATTAAAATTAATTCTACCAGAAAAATGATCGCCAAATTCCTTATTCCAGTATCCACAAAACATCATTGCAAGTCTATTTTCAAAAGTATCCTGAATGTCTTTTGAAGCCCAACTCCATATAACATACTCAGTACCCTTGTCGTTCATACTCTCCTTAATTGAGAACCTGTATTGTTCTAAGAACCAAGAAAAATCTGGAATTTTAAGCACAAATAGAGCATTTGGTGTTCCAGTTCTTTTGATTTCAGAAAGAATTCTTCGCACAACTTCGTCCGACACATGTTCAAAAAAATGGGAAGAATAAAATAAGGAGATACTATTATCTTTTAATGGAAATTTTATATTTTCGTCAAATTTTATTTTTGTAACGCCCTTGGCGTCTAATTCATCATAACATAACCAATTTACCCAATTACGCTGCCCACTACCAATGTTTAATTTTTGTTTTTCTACAAAATTATAATTTATCAAATTTTGATGATTAATTACCATTTGTAATTTTAAAGTTTATTGGTTTAAAATATACTTTGTAATTGTCTCAAATTTTTAAAGTGTCTACCATAAAAATGTCCTTCCCATTCTTGTTCCCCATTCACTATTGACCTCATCAAAGTAACTTCTATAGAAATACGTTCATAAGTTTTACCTGGTACTCCTTGATGGCAAATATCAGAATTTCGAAAAAAAACTGCCGTTCCCTCTGGTTCGTTTTTAATAACATGAATATTATGCTTGTAGTCTTTCCATTGAAAAGTTCCATACTCATCATTTAAAGGAGTAAGGTATATCATTATTTTTCTATGTCCTGAAAAAAAACCGTCTGTATGCCAATCATTTGGCCCAAAATTTTCTGAATTTGGCTTCGTTTTCCAAATACGAGTATTAACAAAAATAAAAGGGCTGCCAATATGACTTTTAAACATTTTTCGAAGTTCATCATGCAATAGTTTTAGTGTTTGATTTTCTGAATTATAAATATGCAAATTTCCAGGCACAATATTTTTTTCTAAATTTTTAATTATATCCTTAGAGTGAATATCAGTTTTTAGAATTGGATGTATGCTTTGAGAATTAATTATTTCAGCGCTATCATAAAAACACGAGTCACTACAAAACTCGTTCTTAAGCACTTTTAAGAGTTCATTTGATATTTTCCCTTTAGCTAAATCTAAACCTGTTCCATAAATTTTATCTATGAGTTCTGAATGTAATTTAAAAGAAACTTCATCTGAATTTATTTCTTTTTTTTGAGTTAAGGAGGACAACCAATTTCCAATTTTACTAAATTGGACTTTAGTAAATCTTTTAAATCCATTTCTCTTTAACGAATTTATTATTCTTTTAATAATATTCATAGTTACAAATTATTTTTTTGTACAAAATAAACTTTGTAAATAATATACTATTATAATGACAATTAATACATATTTCGATAAATTAAAAAATTGATCAAAATTTTTATTATAAAATTATATATACGTATCCTTTTTTAGAATTCTTAAAGTTTTTTTTATACCCTTTTTCCAATCTGATGGTTTTATATTAAGCTTAGTAAAAATTTTTTCAGAACATAGACTTGAATTCAATGGTCTCTTTGCTAAAGTAGGATATTCCGCGGTTAATATACTTTTTAACCTAGGTATTTTTTTTAGCATATTTTCTTTTTTTGCTATTTCAAAAATAATTTTTGCAAAATCATACCAAGAACAAAAAGTTTCTCCAGAATAATGAAATATTTCATTTGTAGAAACTCCATCTTTAATAAAGCGTAAAATATTTACGATTGCTCGAGAAATATCATTAGCATAAGTTGGTGTACCTTTCCGATCAGAGACTACTGAAATCTCATCATTTTGAGATGCTAGACTTAATATAGTTTTTAAAAAATTATTACCAAATTCACTAAATACCCATGAAGTTCTAATTATACAAAATTTACAACCGGAATCCAAAATCTTATTTTCCCCATCTAGTTTTGTCCTGCCATATACTCCTGTAGGATTTTTTTTATCATCTTCTTTGTAGGGACTGTTTGAAAAACCATCAAAAACATAATCGGTAGAGATATGAATTAAAAAACAATTATTATCTCGACACTGCTTAGCAAGCGTGCCAACTGAGAGATTATTAACGTTATTCGCTTCTTCAAAATTTTCTTCGGCTTTATCCACAGCAGTATAAGCGCACAAATTAATGATTACGTCGGGTTTAATTGAAATGAATTTTTTATTTAGAATTGTATGATTATTTATGTCTAGCTCACTTCTATTAAAAAAGTAGCACTCATACTTAGTTTTTTGAAGATATTTTTTAAGTGATTTTCCTAGCTGTCCATTTGATCCTAAGATCATTACCTTCATAGAAGCTTATAATTAATTTCTTTTACTTATACTTAATAAGTATTGTCCATATCCATTGTTTTTCATGCTCTCACCTTTTTTTATTACTTCTTCATATGAAATCCATCCATTTTGATATGCTATCTCTTCTAAGCATGCTATTTTTAATCCCTGCCTTTTTTCAATAGTCTGAACAAATTGACTAGCTTCAATAAGCGATTCATGCGTACCTGTATCTAACCAAGCAAAACCTCTACCTAGTATTTCAACCTTCATATTATTATTTTTTAAATATATATTATTTATTTCAGTTATTTCCAACTCACCTCGTTTAGATGGTTTTATAGTTTCAGCAATTGAAACTACATCATTGTCATAAAAATATAGGCCAGTGACAGCAAAATTAGATTTTGGATTCTTTGGTTTTTCTTCAATAGATAAAACATTACCATTCTTATCAAATTCAAGCACGCCAAATTGGTTAGGTTTGTTTACGTGATAACCAAATATAGTTGCTCCTGATAAATTGGAGACAGCAGAATTTAGTCTAACAGATAAATTCTCACCATAAAAAATATTATCCCCAAGTGCTAATGAGACATTGCTATTGCCAATAAATTTTCTTCCTAAGAGAAATGCCTGAGCTAGGCCACCTGGTGATGGTTGAATACAATATTCAAAAGAAACACCAAACATAGAACCATTACCTAATAGTCTTTTATATAACGGCATGTCTTCAGGAGTCGAAATTATTAGAATTTTATTAATGCCCGATAGCATCAAAATTGAAATCGGATAATAAATCATTGGTTTATCATAAATAGGCAACATTTGTTTTGATACTCCCAATGTTATCGGTAAAAGCCTTTGGCCCGAGCCTCCCGCTAGAATTATTCCTTTAAAATTTGACATTTATTTTTTTCTTTTGAAAATCTTCCATTAAATAAATTAAGAATTATTTTTAAGATACCATTTAATCGTTTTTTTTATACCAGATTGAAAATTCTCTTTTGGAGACCATTTTAGTTGTTTTGTAATTTTTGAAGAATTAATGGCATAACGAAAATCATGTCCTGGCCTATCTGCTACAAATTTTATAAGTTGGGAATAATTTTTAATTTTTTTAGATTTAATTGGTGATAATTCGTCTAGCAATTGACAAACATGATTTGCAACTTCAATATTATTTTTTTCATTTCCACCTCCAATATTATAGGTTTCACCAATGATTCCTTTTTCAAAAACAGCAATAACTGCACTAACATGATCTTTTACATATAGCCAATCTCTTATCTGTTCACCATGTCCAAAAACTGGGATTTCATTCAGCTCAAGCGCATTCTTAATAATTTTTGGGATAAACTTTTCACGGTGTTGATGCGGACCATAATTATTTGAGCAATTGGTAATTATAGTTGGAAAGGAATAGGTATGATTAAAACATCTTATTAAGTGATCGCTTGAAGCCTTCGAAGCTGCATAAGGACTGTTTGGTAGATATTGATTTTTTTCAGTAAATGCAGGTTCGTTAAGAGATAACTCACCGAAGACTTCATCTGTTGATATGTGTATAAACCTAAAAGAAGATTTTTCATCTCCTGTCAGACTGCGCCAGTAATTGTAACTAGCCTTAAGTAAGTTAAATGTTCCATTAATATTAGTTTTTATGAAAATATCTGGTCCTTCTATAGACTTATCGACATATGTCTCTGCAGCAAAATTAAAGATAGCTCTAGGTTTATATTTTTTTAAGATACTAAATATTTCTTCATAATTACATATGTCTTCTTGAATAAAATTGTAAAAGTCTTTTTTACTTATATCCTTTAGATTATCTTTATCGGCAGCATATGTCATAATATCTATGTTAATTAATTCTTCATCAAACCTATCAAACCAATCTAGTATAAAGTTTGAGCCTATAAACCCGCTACCACCAGTAACTATAATCATTTTTAGAATGCCTTTAAAGTTTTGTACATTGTTTATTTAAAATATTGAGCTTTTTTGAAAATTATACCGTTCTGATCTTTTTCAGAAATTATCACTTTCTTGGTGGCAGGCCAATCGATCGAAATATCTTTATCATTCCAAATTATAGTTTTTTCATTTTCTTTATGCCAGTAGTCTGTTGTTTTGTAGAGAACTTCAGCCTTGGAAGATAATGTTAAAAAACCATGGGCAAATCCTGGAGGAATCCATATCTGCTTCATATTATCAGATGACAAATTTACTCCACGCCATTGACTAAAAGTAGAAGAGGATTCTCTTATATCCACAATAACATCAAATATCTCGCCAGATATAACTCTAACCAATTTTCCTTGAGGATTGGGAAATTGATAATGAAGTCCTCTTAACGTTCCTTTAACTGAAATGCTGTGGTTGTCTTGGACAAAATCATAATTAACATCTAAAAGTTTGTTAAATGATTTTTTATTCCAACTCTCAAAAAAGTAACCACGATTATCAGAATAAGTTTTTGGTGAGAAGACGCAAACATTTTTAAAAAAAATTTCATTAATTGTTAAGCTCACCTAATAACTCCTTGCATTATATATAAAATTAATTTCTTTGATTTCAATAATATATAAATTTGAAATATTCTTTAATGATTTGTTTAGCATTTTATTAGGCTCGATGCTTATTATACTTTAGATTAAGAAACTGTTTAATTAGTTATTTTCAACTTCATATTAATATCCTTTATCTATGGTTTCTGGAATTGTTTTTTTTCAAGAATTTTCTCAAAAATTTTTATCAATACAGCCATTTTGACTTTACTTTTAAAATCTAAATTAAATTCTTGTCTTTTTAACAGTAGAGGCAGAGTTGCACATAAAGGAACTAACCAGGATTGAGCATCGTTTTGCAAGTGGTCTTAGTGGTTTTTATTTTTTTTACAGTTAGATCTCATCTGAGATAAATAAGCCAATATGGATTACTAAAGAGTAAAACATTTATGATGTATTGATATAATTTTGTTCACTAGGAAATAGCGATGCTTATTAAAAAGATATGATTAGAGAAAATTATATGACGTCATGAAATTTATTACTTGTGTAAACAGACTTAGATCGCAATTGACATTGAACGCATAAGAGAATCTGATATTTATTTCATAAAAAAAATATGAATAAAAGAAAAAAAATTTATATTGCCGGAGCGGGAGGAATGCTGGGTGAAGCATTTTATCGAGTTTTTGGTGATGACTATGAGCTTAAGTGTACGGATATCGATGTTAATGACAAATGGATTTCTTATTTGGATTTTAGGAGCCTTAAGGCTTATGCTCAAGATGTTTTAAACTTTCAGCCAGATTATCTTTTCCATCTAGGCGCATTTACAGATCTGGAATATTGTGAGCTGCACCCCGACGATACTTATATTACCAATACCTTAGCAGTTGAAAATGGCGTCTATATTGCTCAAAAATTAAATATTCCTCTTTTATACATTAGCACGGCCGGTATCTATGATGGAAAAAAACAGTTGTATGATGATTGGGATTTGCCAAATCCCCTAGGGCATTACGCTAGAAGTAAATATGCCGGAGAACTGTTTGTGCAAGGACATTGTTCCCGTTATCTAGTTTGTCGTCCCGGCTGGATGATGGGTGGTGGACCGAAAAAAGATAAAAAATTTATCCAAAAGATTATGTGGCAACTAAAGGTAGGAAAAAAAGAACTTCATGTGGTTAATGACAAATTAGGGACGCCGACATATACACATGATTTTGCTAACAATGTTAAACAGTTGCTCCAAAACGAATATTGGGGAATATATAATATGGTTTGCGATGGGTTGACCGGTCGTTTTGAGGTGGCGCAGGAATTGATCAATACCTTAGGATTAACTAATAAAGTTAAAGTCATTCCAGTCGATTCGACTTATTGGCAGGTAGAGTATTCAGCGCCTAGACCTCCTTCTGAGCGTTTGATCAATAAAAAATTAAATATGAGGGGCTTAAATGTGATGCGGGATTGGCGTCTCTGCTTGAAAGAATATCTGGAAAATTATTATCAAGGATATTTAACTTGACGAATAGAAATCTTGTTTCTGTCGTGATCCCCGCTTATAATAAGCCCGATTATACTCGCAAAACCATAGAGTCTGTTATTAAACAAACCCACAGACCAATTGAAATAATTCTATCTGATGATAATTCTCCCAATAGTTTAAAAGCCCTTGTCGATGAAAAATGGTCTGAGTGCGAATCAGACTTAGAAATTAAATATTATCGTCAGAAAGAAAACCTTAATTACTACTGGAATTTACAGTTTGTTTTGAGTGAGGCGGTTGGTAAATATGTTGTTTTGTTGGACCACGATGATTGGTTGATTGATCGGCATTATTTTGCTGATGCGATCAAGGCTATCGAAGAACAGGCTGATTGTTATTTAAGCATAGCTAATACTTTCATGGAAAATACTCCGGACACCTTTCTAAACTTTTATTATCAAAATTGGCATTATGTTGATGGTAATATCATGATGAAAAAATACCTTTTTGAAACCACCTTTCATCCGTCTAGAAGCGCTGTAATGCTGTGCTTAGATAAGCTGAAAGAGCTGAATTACAAGCAGTATTTTATTTCAAAGGAAACCGGGCAAAGACTAAATACAATGCCAGACGAGTGCTTTGTCTTAATTTGTCTTTTAGCTGCAATAGGCAAAATAGCACTTACTGGAAGGATGGTTAGCATAAGAGGCGTGCCGGCCGATTCGTTTTCCAGAGCGGCTTGGCAAGGAGGAGGGCAAAAAATGTTCATTCCTTATTTCTTGCTTTATAAGCATTTTTCACTCACCGGCTGCCGCGATGGTGTTCAGACGATGATTCAAAATTTACTCATGCGCTATCCTTGCGAAAATATCAATTTTGAAATGCTAAAATACTTGAATTATAATCGTGCCGCTATCATGTTTATGGTCCTGGGTACAATGTGGTTTAACCTTAAGCGGATCGTGCTCTCTCCTTTAAAAGTTATCAGAAAAATTACAGTTAGAATCTTAAAGAAACTTTTGCTTTAGGTTAGTTGATAGTGAAATATATAATAAATATTTATGTTTAATATTATTAATTTTAGATTTTACATCAAAGTAATATTTAATAATTAGAAAAAATATGAAAAAATTATTTATTACTGGCGGATGTGGCTATGTTGGATCTTTAATGATTCAAAATTTTTTAGATAAATATACTATCCAAAATATTGATACCCAATGGTTTGGTAATAAATTAAGAAATAATGATAATTTAATAAATATAAAAAAAGATATACGAAGTCTAAGGGGAGAATTTATTGAAAAAAATACTCATGCAGTTATTCATTTAGCAAATATAGCTAACGATCCAAGCGTGGAACTTGATCAAACCCTTTCTTGGGAAGTGAATGTTTTAGCAGCAAAAAATTTAATTGAAAAAAGTATTAATGTAGGTGTTAAAAAATTCATTTATGCAAGTTCAGGCAGTGTATATGGCGTGAAAAATGAGACAAAAGTAACCGAGGATTTAGAATTAGTGCCAATTTCAACTTATAATAAAACGAAGATGATATGCGAAAGACTTTTGTTAAGCTATAAAGACAAAATCGATGTATATATTATAAGGCCCGCAACTGTGTGCGGTTTATCACCAAGAATGAGGTTTGATGTAAGTGTTAATATGTTAACCTTGCAAGCACTAAAAAATAAAAAAATAATAATTATGGGCGGCAGTCAAACAAGGCCCAATATTCATATTAAAGATATGATACGTGTATACGAACATATTTTAACTAATGATATTGAGCAAGGAATATATAATGCTGGCTTTGAAAATATCTCAATTTTAGATTTAGGTAACAAAATTAAAAACAAAATTGATTGTGAAATTAAGATCATAGAAAGTAATGACCCAAGATCATATAGGCAATGTTCAGATAAACTTATTAAAACAGGATTTGAACAGAAATTTAACATTGATCATGCAATAGATGAAATATCAGACGCTTTTTACAGTAAAAATCTTATTGATGACGATTCTTGTTATACAGTCAAATGGATGAAAGATAAGGTATTAAATGGGCAAAGAAATTGATTTATTAATTAAATACCCTAAAGCAAAAAGAGATTTAAGCAAAAGATTAGAAAGCAAAACAGAAGAGGTTAGATCGGTTGCAAGGAAATTCGATAAAGAATTTTTTGATGGAGAAAGAAAATTTGGTTATGGCGGTTTTTCTTATAATTCTATCTATTGGTCAGAAGTTGTTAAGGATTTTCGTGATTATTATCATTTAAATGAAGGTAGCAAAATTTTAGATGTCGGATGTGCAAAAGGCTTTATGTTATATGATTTTTATAAATTAAATTTGAATTTAGATTTATACGGCATAGATATTTCTAAATATGCAATAGACAATTGTATTCCTGAAATTAAAAATAAATTACAAGTCGCAAATGCTACCAAACTGCCATATGAGGATAATTTTTTTGATTTGGTTGTTTCTATAAATACAATACACAATTTAGATAAAGTCGAATGTGCAATGGCTTTAAAAGAAATTTCACGAGTATCAAAAAAAAATGCTTTTCTAACAGTTGATGCATATCGAAATAATCACGAAAAGCAAAGAATGGATGCTTGGAATCTAACTGCTAAAACAATTATGTCAGTTGATAATTGGATAAAATTTTTTAAAGAAAATAAATATAAAGGAGATTACTTTTGGTTCATACCTTAAATAAAAAAGTAGCTCTTGAAATTCATAAAAAAATTTTTTTAATTAGAGAGACCGAAGAAAAGATTGCAAGAGAATACAGTAATCAAAAAATGCGTTGTCCTGTTCATCTCTCAATTGGGCAAGAGGCGGTGCCGGCTGTTTTGTCTTGCTTTCTTAGTAATCAGGACCTAACAATTAGCACACATAGAGGACATGCGCATTATATTGCAAAAAATGGCAGTTTAAAAAAAATGATTGCCGAAATTTACGGCAAGGCGACTGGATGCTCTAAAGGCAAAGGTGGATCTATGCATCTAATAGACAGGTCTGTAGGATTTTATGGAACATCTGCAATAGTCGGAAATAGTATTCCAGTGGGAGCAGGTCTTTCATTTAATCTATTAAAATCGAAGAATAAAAATATATCGGTTATTTATCTTGGAGATGGTGCAATTGAAGAAGGGGTGTTTTATGAGTCTTTAAATTTAGCGTCTGTAAAAAAATTACCAACCCTATTTATTTGCGAAAATAACCTCTATTCCGTTTATTCTCCTTTAAATGTTAGACAACCTAAGAATAGAAATATCAAAGAAATGGTTAAATCAATTGGGATTGATTCATTGGAAAGTGATGGCAATGATATTAAAAAAGTTTTCAATTCCTGCAAAAAAGGAACAAATTATGTAAGAAATAAGAGTAAACCATTCTTTCTTTTATTTAACAATTATAGGTGGAGAGAACATTGTGGACCAAATTATGATAATCATATTGGCTATAGAACTGAAAAAGAATTTAGAGATTGGAAAAAACGTGATCCACTATTGTTTTCTTATGATTTGTTAAAAAAATTTAAAATAAGCAAAACAATTATTTCAGCAATAGAAAAGAAACAAACTTTAAAAATTATTAATGCATTTAGATTTGCAGAAAAATCTAAGTTTCCAAATAAAAAAGAACTTATGATGGATATTTATAGATGACAAAAATTCCAATGTCAGAAATAATTAATAAAACAATCTCTTGTGCAATGCATGACTCAGAAAAAGTTATATGTTTTGGACTTGGCGTAACTGATCCTAAGGGTATTTTTGGAACTACTCTTAATTTGGAAAAAAAATATGGATCCAATAGAGTTTTTGATGTTCCAGCATCTGAAAATGCTCTAACTGGTTTTGCAATAGGAGCATCTTTGAATTCATCAATACCAATATTAACGCATCAAAGACTAGATTTTGCTCTTTTAAGTTTGGACCAAATTATAAATAGTGCAGCTAAGTGGCTTTATATGTTTGGAGGTCAATTTAATGTGCCTATAACTATTAGAATGATTATAGGAAGAGGTTGGGGGCAAGGGCCAACACATTCTCAAAACCTCCACTCAGTTTTTTCTCATATACCTGGTCTTAAAGTAGTATCAGCCTCTATGCCTGATGACGTAGCGAACTTATTATATAGTTCAATTTTTGACCCAAACCCTGTAATTTTTTTAGAACACAGGTGGCTACACAACAGCATAGGCAAGTTCCCAAATAAATTAAAAAAAAATGAATTGGGTAAATGTAAAATTTTAAAAAAAGGGAAAGATATTACGCTGATTAGCTTATCTTACATGACATTAGAGTGTATTGAGGCTGCTAAGATACTAAATAAGTTCAAAATTGATGCTGAAATTGTAGATCTTAGAACAATAAGTCCATTGGATCAAACAACAATAATTAATTCATTAAAAAAAACTAGAAGAGCTTTAGTTGCTGATACAAGTAATAGTTTTTGTGGAATATCTTCGACAGTAACTTCAATAATTTATCAAAATATTAAAAATTTAAAAAATAAAATTGAAATTGTTAGCTTACCTTTTTGTCCAGAGCCAACTAGCCACCAACTAGTTAAATATTTCTATAATGATCGTTATACTATTGCAAATAAAGTGTTAAAGATGTTCAAAATAAATAAAAAAATTAATAGAGACAAATCTATCAAGCCAGATGTTCCAGGGAGCTGGTTTAATGGGCCATTTTAAGATTTAAAGATCGATGAAAACAATTGTCATTCTTGGAATAAACGCAGATATTGGCTCAAACTTAGCTAATTTATTTATTGATGATGGTTACAAAGTTATTGGTACTTATAGAAAAAAAAAACCAACAAATATACCTAATGTGGATATTTATAAATGTGACATAACCAAAAAAAAAGATATTAAAAAATTTGTCGCAACCTTAAAAAAAAAAAATATTAAGTGGGATGTTATATTTAGTTCGGTAGGTACGTCAGAGCCAATCTCAAAATTTTTTGATACTAATTTCGATATATGGAGGAAGTCTGTAAATGTGAATTTTATTTCTCAATTAGAAGTCATTCATTTTTTATACAAATTAAGATCTGGCAATAAAAATTCTATAATATTGTTAGCTGGTGGTGGTACTAATAACCCTTTTACAAATTATTCTGCTTATTGTGTTTCAAAAATTGCATTAATAAAAATGTGTGAATTAATTGATGATGAATATAAGAAACTCAATACTTTTATAATTGGTCCAGGATTTACCAAAACAAAAACCCATTTAGAAACTATAAAAGCAGGTAAAAAAGCTGGAAAAAATTATTTAAGAGTAAAAAAATTTCTTAAATCATCTAACCAAGGAACTTCCTTTAAACAAATTTATGAATGTATTTTATGGGGAATAAAAGAAAGTAGAAAAGTTACAGGTGGAAGAAATTTTTCTGTTGTGCATGATAAGTGGGGAACAAATAGATTGAAAACTAATCTTCTGAATGATACTGATAAATATAAATTAAGAAGGTTTAAAAATTAATGGATAATAAAATTAAAAAAGATTTAAGAAAAGCCTGGAGTTTACATTTAGAAGCAACTCATGACCAATTTGCACAAGAAGAAATTAAATTAGGTCCATGGACATCTTATAGTTTAGTAAACGACCCAAAGCATATGGCATTTGTATTATCAAGATATAAATTTTGCGCTAAGATGCTTGATGGAAAAAAAAATATTTTAGAAGTTGGTTGTGGTGATGGCTTTGGAGCTCCGATAATAGCCCAGTCTGTCAAGAAACTCACAGGAATAGATTGGGAGCCAAGAAATATTGAAGGTAACAAAAGAAGGCTAAAGCATTTAAAAAACACGGAATTTTTATTAATGGACATTAGCGAGCATACTCCAGTAGATAAGTATGATGGAATTTTTAACATCGATGTTATAGAGCATCTAGAACCAGAATATGAAAAGAAATTCATGGATAATATGGTTAATTGTTTAGATAAAAATGGTGTGTTAATAGTTGGAACACCTAATGAGAGTGCTTCTGCACATGCTCATTTTAGAAGTGATCATCAACATATAAATTTAAAAACTGCAAAATCACTTAAAGAACTTTTCGAAAAATATTTTTTTAATACATTTATTTTTTCAATGAATGATGAGGTTGTTCACACTGGTTTTTACCCAATGGGTCACTACTTATTTGCAATGGGCGTAGGCAAAAGATAAATTATTTTCTTAATGAAGCTTACAGATGTATTGGCAGAAGTACTTAAAGAAAATAAAATAAAACATGTTTTTGGTCTCCAAGGAGGAGCAGTAGTTCATATATTTGACTCTCTTGAAAAAAAAAATATTGGAGTTACTTATACTCATCATGAACAAGCAGCGGCCCTAGCTTCAGTAGCATACGCAAAAACAAGCAATAACATTGGTTGCACAGTGGTCACAACTGGCCCAGCATGTACTAATGCAATGACTGGACTATTAGCTGCCTGGCAAGATTCTACTCCATGCATTTTTATAAGTGGACAAGCTCGTTCAAAACATACATCTTATAATAAGAGAGTTAGACAAGTAGGAACGCAAGAAGTTAATATATGTGATATTGTTAAACCTATTACAAAATATGCAAAATTTATTAAAAAAAAGGATAATTTTTTATTTGAATTAAGAAAAGCAATAGATATTGCCAAAAAAGATAGACCGGGACCTGTTTGGCTAGATATCCCACTAGATCATCAATGGTCTGATATAAAATTTACAAAAAAAAAAAAAATTGCTAAAAGTAAAAAAAAAATTAGTAAGAAACTAAATTTAGAGAAATATTTAAAAAAATCTTTAAAACCATTATTAATATTCGGGCATGGTATAAGAACGTCAATTTATGGTGTAAAAAAAATCAAAAACTTTATTAGAAAGCATAAGATACCATTTGTACTAACTTGGAACGCAGCAGATTTATTTCCAACTAAATATAATTTAAATCTTGGAATAATTGGTATGAGTGGTCAAAGGGGTGCTAATAAGGCAGTTTTTGAATCAGATTTAATTATATGTCTGGGCACCCATTTATCAATACCTCATACAACAACTTTATTTAAAAACTATGCTCCTAAAGCAAAAAAAATTATAGTTAATATTGATAAAAATCAGTTAAAAAATCTAAATGTTAAATTTGATTTAAAAATTAACAACGATATTAGCGCTTTTTTAGATATGTTTGAAAGAAAAAAATATAGATTTCAAAATCAGTGGGAGGATTATAGTTATTTTAAAAAGCAAAATTGGTATGAACCAAAAATAACAAAATCAATTAATTCCAATGTTGTAATAAAAAACCTTACTAAAAATATAAAACAAAAAAAATGTATAATTGTTGATGGAGGTGGAACAGCCTTATATGCTGGATTTCAGAGTTCAATAATTGGTAAGGATGATAGATTAATCTGCTCCTCTTCAATCTCTGCTATGGGGACTGGTTTAGCAGAGAGTTTAGGTGCTTCAAAAAGTAAAAATTTTAAAAAATATATTTGTATAATTGGCGACGGAAGTTTTTTAATGAATATTCAAGATTTGCAGTCAATTATTCAGGATAAAATAAATATATTGATAGTCATAGTAAATAATAACGGTTACCTTGCAATACGGGATACTCAAAAAGAATTTTTGAAATCTAGATTTTATGGTACGCACCCAGATTGGAAACTTCAAATGCCTTCGTTTAAAGATTTGTCAAAAGGATTTAAAATTAAATATTTTAGAATAAAAAATGATAAAGATTTTGATAAATATAAAAAAAATCTTTTACATGACAAAGGTCCTTTGATTTGTGAACTAATTGTAGATCAAAACCAAGCTTCACTTTTTAAACAAGGGTACAAATCGAATCCTAATGGCACTTTTGCACCACAACCTCTCTCAGAGATGCATCCATTTTTAAGCGCACCTATTGCAAATACAAATAATTAAATTTTAATTTTATTTTAATAAATTATTTTAGTAGATCTGGATTCGAGTAAACAATTCAGAAAAAATTTTTAAATCTATAAAAATACTTATGAATTTATTTAAAATTAAAAAATTTTATATTAATTACTAAATTAATCTTACTTTGGATGATTATATTATTTCTAATTTTTATGTATATTGTTCAAGAAGTTTTTGATATTTTTAAAATAATGTTTTTAAAAAATTTAACAATAACTTTCTTTGGTTGATCATCAGATGTCTACTAAAATCTTTAGAGCCGCAATATTAAATGATATAAAAAAGATTAAATTTCATGATTTTCTAGTTCCAAGTAAATTAAGGGAAGACCAGGTTTTAGTTAAAATAAATTACACCGGTATATGTGGGTCGCAAATTATGGAATTTTTAGGCCATAGAGGAAAAGATAATTTTCTTCCCCATGCATTTGGTCATGAGGCTGTAGGACGAGTAATTGCTATTGGAAAAAAAGTTAAAAAAGTCTTTCCTAAAGACGAGGTTATATTAAGCTGGATTAAAGGTAAGGGATTAGATTATGGAGGATTTAAGCTAGCAAATGTTAAAAATCAAAAAATAAACTTTGGACCCATATCAACTTTTTCATCATTTGCGATTGTCTCTGAAAATAGAGTTTTTTTAAAACCCAAGGAAATGTCTAAAATCGAAGCGGTATTGTATGGTTGCGCGACACCCACAGGCGCCGGTATTGTAATTAAACAATTAAAAGAGATTAAAAAAAATCACAAAGTTTGTTTGATTGGAGTTGGCGGTGTAGGCATGGCTGCTTTATTGGCTTTAATAAAAAAAAAACCTCAAATTTTTGTCATTGAGAAAAATAAAAATAAACAAAAGTTTTTAAAAAAATTTAATGTTAATATTTTAAATGATAAAGAACTTAACGCTTACAATAATTCTTTTGATTTTTGCATTGAAACATCTGGCACAACTAATATGATCGAGCAGGGTTTTGACTTAATAAAAAAAAACGGAAAAATAGTTTTTGCTTCTCATCCTGCAAATTTGAAAAAAATTAAATTAAATCCTCATGATCTCATTAGTGGAAAGAGAATATACGGTAGTTGGGGCGGAAACTGTAATCTTGATATTGATATTAATAAAATATTTAAATATTTTGACAAAAAAAATATTTTTTCGACATCTGCAAAAATTTCCTTTTTTAATTTTGAAAATATAAATCAAGCATTCAACAAAGTTATTTCAGGTCAAATTAATAGAGCTATAATCAAGTTTTGATTGTCAAAAAATTTATAATTACTATTTTTTATGTTTATAGATTAAAGAAGATTTTTTAAAGTAATCTAAATTTTTTTTAATCCAATTTATTGTATTTATTATACCTTCTTCTAAATTAGTTTTTTCGGACCAGGAATAATAATTTCTTATTTTATTTGAATTTAAAGTGTATTTTAAATCTTTTCCGTCCCTCTCTTTCACATGGTAAGTGTTTTTGTTTTTCACATTCATCAATTTATTAATTAATTTAGTTAATTCTAAAATGCTAATAAATCTTTTAGAAGAGATATGAAAAGTTTCTCCTAAATTTTTTTTATCTAGTAAAATTTTATAAAGAGCCCTAGAAACATCAGGCATATATATAAATGATCTTAAAGTATCTCCTTTACCATGAATGGGTATTTTTTTATTAGTTAATATTGAAATTATAACTTTTGGAATAATTCTATAACTTTGTTGATAGGGCCCATATATATTTGCCGCTCTTGTAAAAACAACAGGGAAATTATAAGTTTTATAATATGCTAATAAGTTAAAATCTTGTGCAGCCCTTGAAATTGCATACGGTGTATTTGGTGCAAAAATGTTACTTTCTTTCATTAAAGATAAAGTGTTGCCGTATACTTCCGGTGTACTAAAGTTTAAATACTTTTTTATTCTTAACTTACAAAGTTCTTTTGTTAAAATAGAGTTAGAGACGACATTAGTGAGATACCAGTCTTGAGGGTTTATCCAGCTTTCAGCTACCATCCCCTGCGCAGCAAAGTTAGCTAAATATTTAATCTTATATTTTTTTATAATTTTAGTTAATTCAATAATATCCTTTTTTAAATTTAAATTTATCTTGTAAAATTTAAAGTTATTTAGCTTTTTGTTCTTTTTATATCTTAAATATTCTTTGTCAATTTCTTTATTTCTTGATACTCCATAAACTTTAAAATTTTTAGTTAAAAGATAATCGACAAAGTCTGATCCTGCAAAAGAATTGCTTCCAATAATTAAAATTTTTTTCATTTATATAAAATTCTTATTTTATTAACATCTAAAATAACATAAAAGCCATAAAATTGAGATATCAATTATGAAAAACTTATTATCGATCCAAAGTAAACTTATATTTCTTAGAAAGAAAAAAAAAACCATTGGTTTATGTCATGGGGTGTTCGATATTCTGCACTATGGTCATATAAAACATTTTGAAGCTGCTAAAAAAAAATGTGATTATTTATTTGTTTCTATTACATCTTCTCAATATATCAATAAAGGACCAGGTAGACCAATACATAGCGATAATGAGCGGCTCTTTTTTTTAAATAATTTAAAATTTATTGATCAAGCATTCATTGCCGAGGGTGAGAGCGGGGTAAATAGTATTAACTTTATTAAACCAGATTTTTATTTTAAGGGATCAGATTATAAAGATAATTCATCAGATAAAACAAAAAAAATATTTCTTGAGATCAATGCAGTAAAAAAAAATAAAGGAAAAGTTATTTATACTATCGAAAAACAAATGAGCTCTTCAAAAATCGTTAATCAATTAGGTTTAGCTCTTAATTTGGAACAAAGTAACTTTTTAACACAAGTTAAAAAAAAAGATAATTTTAGATCAATAATTAAAGCTTTAGATAAATTAAAAAAAGATAAAGTTCTTGTTGTTGGTGATCTAATTATAGACAGATATATTTATGGCAATGTTTTAGGAAAATCCGGTAAAGAACCGCATATGGTTTTTAGTCAAGATAAAGAAGATTTTTACTTAGGAGGTTCAGCAATTATAGCCAATCATTTGTCCGATTTTGTCAAAAATGTAACTCTCATTTCTGATTTAGGTGAAGAAATTAAAATTAAGAATTTATTAAAAGACAAATTAAAAAAAAATATTAACCATATACAAATATTACCAAGCAAAGATTACAAATCATCCATAAAAACAAGATTTATAGATACTCTTACAAAGTATAAATTATTTGGATCGTATGTCATATCAAGTTTAGAAAATCAAAAATTTTATAGAAATTTAAATTTAAAATTGCGCAAAGCGTTGAAGTTAAATGATATTATAATTATTGCAGACTATTCAAATAATTTTTTTGATAAAAATTCAATAAATCAGATTACAAGATCTAAAAAATTTATAAGCGCAATGTTTCAAAAAAATTCAAATAATCCCTCATTTTTTTCTTTAAATTATATTAAAAATTACGACCTTTTATGTATTAATGAGGGTGAATTGCGGAGTGAACTGAGAGACAAAAAAACGAATATCGATAAATTAGCTAAAGATTTTCTAATAAGAAATAAATTAAAATTTATAGTTATAACGCAAGGAATTTCCGGCTCGATATTATTTGATCGTAAACTTCATAAATATTCCTGTCCTTCGTTTAATTTAAAGCCTATTGATAAAATTGGGGCGGGTGACTCAATGCTAGCAGTACTAAGTATTCTTTTGAAAAATAAATTTAATCCACTAACATCATTATTAATTGCATCTTTATTATCTTCGATTGTAGTTGATAATATGGGAAATTCATATCGAGCAAGTATCGTAGACATTAAGAGAAGCTTAGATTTTTTATTAAAATAAAAATAAATCTTATTTAATGATCAAAGCATTAATATACAATATTTTTAGAATTTTTATTATTCTAAGTCTTTGTTTAATTAAAAAAAAATCTAAATTAATTTATAACAAAAACATTTCATTTGGAGAGTCTTTTATATTTAATCTTTTGAATTATGACCTAATTATAAATAATAAAAAAAAACTTCTTATTTTTAGTAGTTTTGAAAAAAAAATTGCTCAATTTTTTTTTGATAAAGATCACATTTATAAACCTTTCATAATTATTCCAAAGTTTCTTCCTATATACCCATTTAATAAATTTTTAAAAAAAAAATTAAACGCTAAAAAAATTTTTCAAATTAATGATAAAATTTTCCAAAAAAAACACACACTTGTACTTGATAATATTTTACGTAAACGATTTGAGCAGATATCTTCAAGTATTAAATTTTTTCAAAAAAAAAAATTTATTTTAATTTTCATTAAGTATTACAATAAAAATCCTTCTGATATAAGTGGTTCTCAATCCAGACAAACTTCGAATCTCACTAAGGTTTTTTTAATTATTAAATTTATTTTAAAAAATAAATTAAAAGTAATTGTCATGGGCAGTGAAGCAGATAAAAGTGTCAATATAATTGAGAATCATTTTAAAAATAAAAATTTATTCTTTTTTAAAAATTTATCTGAAAATCAAAGTCTAATTGATCAACTTTTTTTACATAAATACTGTCAATTTGGCATTGGCAGCGATAGCGGTGCATGGACTATGTCATTTTTTTTTAAAAAAAAATTAATTTTATTTGACAGCTTTTTTAATTTTGCAAATGTTATATATAAAAAATATAAAAATATTATATTCATGCCAAAAAAAATTACATATGAACAAAAGACGTTTTATTTATCGGATAAAATTCTTAGCAGAATATTAAAAAAAAAGATTGCCTATACTATTCATGAAGTTTCTTTTGACGAGATAATTAACTCAATAAATAAATGTTTACGAAACATAAAAAAATAGATTGAGTTTATTAAATTTAAATAATATTAAAAAACTAATAAAAAGTCTTTGCCCTCCTATTTTATGGTCTTATTTAAATAATTTAAAATATAATAGTTTTAAATATAAAAGCTAAACAGATAAATAATTTTTTTAAATACTATAAGATTTGTTTTTTTTTTACATATTGTGCTCTTATATATTGCGACATCACATGCATGATTGAAGAAAAAATGTCCTCAGTTATACCATAATTCTCATGTTTTAGATTAAAATAAAACTTTGTTTTTATTTTTTTTGCCTTTGACCCAAATCCTTGAAAAAAGATAACATCAATTTTATTTTGGTTTGCATATTTTATTAAATTTAAAATATTTTTTGATTTTCCAGAACAAGAAAAACACACTATGCAGTCTCCTTGTTTTGCGTAGTTTTTTAATTGTAATGAAAAAATTTCTTCATAATTTATATCATTTGAAATTGCTGTTATCATTTCTAACGAATTACTTAAGGAAATTATTTTGGGTTTAAGCTTATATTTGCTTGAAAGCATAATACCTTTATTAAAATCGCACAAAAAATGATTTGCAACTGAGCTTGACCCACCATTTCCTGCAACAAAAATTTGGCAATTTTTTCTTATTTTACTAATTATTAAATTTGCAATTTGCAAAAGTAATTTTTCGTCAATACTCTCTATGCATTTTATAAAATCGATGTAATAATCTTTAATAAAACTTTTTGTAATCATAGGGTTTTTCGAAAAATTTTTTTTCCATAAAACTTTTAAATTAAAATTGATCTAGTTATCATTTACTTTTATCTAATATTTAATATTTTTAGTATCGCTTTTTTAGCGTCAATTGTCTTATATAGATTTTTAGAACCATTTGTATATCTATATCCTTTAGTATCCACAGCACCTAGATAGATAGATTTAAATTTTATTTTATCATTAAATTCAAATTGCAAGCACTTAAATAAGTTATCAATAGCTGCTTTTATTGGACCATAATTCGCCAAACCCCAAGAACCCTTTTTGGATACTGTGCTGCTAATATGTAAGAATTTAGTTTTTTTTTCCAATTTAAATAATTTATTTGCAATTTGTAAAAAAAAAAAATTACCCAAAAAATTATTATTTAAACTTTCAAAAATTTCTTTTTTTTTTATCTCTTTAAATTTTTTTCTTTTAATTTTGTTTAATGCATTGAGTATTATTATATCTATCGTCTTAAATTTTTTTTTAACCATTTTTAAAAATTTAGTTATATCTTTAACATTTCCAAGATCCATATTTTTGAAAAAAATATTCTTTCCATATTTTTTTTTTAATTTTACTAATTCATTGTTTGAATTTTTATAAGTTGTGATAACTGTATTATTTTTTTTTAAATAGTGTCGCACTAATTCTAGACCAATTCCACCAGAACCTCCTGTTATAACAATATTTTTTTTCACTATTTATATTTTTTCAGTAAATGAATTGTATCTTCCGCTATATTTTTTATTTTTATTAAACCAGTCAACAGTTTTTTTAATACCCAGCTCTAAAGATGTAAAATTTTTAAAACCCGTTTTATTTAATTTATTAATATTCATTAGTCTTTTTTTGTCACCACTTGGCTTATATTTTTGCCAATGAATTTTTACATTTTCTTTTTTTGTCGATTTTATTATTGAGTTTACCAGTTCTTTGATAGTAACCCCTTTTCCAGAACCAACATTTATTGGGTAATTAATTTTTTTATATACTACATGCATCATAGCTCTAGCAACATCTTCAGAAAATATAAAATCTCTAATTGAAGATCCATCACCCCAAACATTTAGTTTATTTTTTGTATTCATAATTTTTTTTATTAAGCTTGGGATTACCATTGCATTTTTAGTATCAAAATTATCATATGGTCCATAAACATTAGCTGGTCTTATTATTGAAATTGCATCCCAATTATATTGGATTTTGTACGCTTCGGCTTGAAGTTCACATAATCTCTTAGCCCATCCCGCGAATTTATCATTCTCAGAGGGAAAGGTTTTCCAAACACTATCTTCATAAAATATTTTAGATTTTGCATATACCCCTATAGAGCTTGTTAATAAAAATCTTTTAACACCACACCTTCGGGCAGCCTCCATCATATTAAATGTAAAAGTAACAGTTGGTACTAAAAAACTAGCAGGCTTTTTCATAGTCATTAGTGGAGAGCCCTTAACACCAGCTAAATGAAAAACTATTTCTTGATTTTTGCAAATCTGTAAACAATTTTTAAATTCTCTTAAATCTTTTTTTAAAAATTTAAATTTTCCAATTAGTTTTGGTTTTTTATCTAATGAGACTATAGAAATCCTTGCGCCCATATCAATTAACATCTGTGCTAAAGGCATTCCTATTAATCCTGTTCCACCTGTAATTAAAACTTTTTTATTTTTAAAAAAATTTATATATTTATTTTTAGCCATTTTATCGTTTTTTGAATCCCTTTTTCTATGTTAACTTTTGGTTTCCACCCAAGTTCTTTTTTTGCTCTTGATGAATCAACCAAAATATTTACTGGTATCGAAGGTTTCGTTAGATCATGTTCTATTTTTATATTTCGATTATAAAATTTAATCATTTTTTTTATTATATCTATTACTTTTAATGATTTGCCATACGTGCAATTGTAAATTCTAAATTTTGCTTTTTGATATTTAATAGTTTTATCTACAAAATTTGTTAAATCAGATATATAAAGCAGATCTCTTTTTTCAACACCTTTGCCCCAAATGCTAATTTTATTATTTTTTGCATGAACTATCTTTAAAAGATTGGATGCAAAAAAATGTCCTTTCTCAAGATCAAATTTATCATTCGGACCGTAAATATTAGAATGTCGAATACAAGTGTATTTTGTTTTTCCTAAATTTCCAAAAAATTCACATATTTTTTCTATATAAAGTTTAGTATGCCCCACACCAAAATATTTTTGCTCTAATTCATTATTTAATTTTACCCAATCTTCCTTGAGGGGAAAATTGCTATTAGGATACATTACAGTGCAACTGAAAAATATTACATGCTTTACACCTCTATTAAATGCTGAACTCATGATATATGAATTCATAATTGCATTATCAGTTACATGAATTTGAGGTTTGCTAATAATATCTTTTGATCCGGATGTAGTCGCGGCTGCTTGAATAACTATATCAATATTTTTAAGAGTTTTATGTACCTGAATTTTATTGCATAAATCTACTTTTCGCCAATTTATTTTTTTTTTTTTGAATTTTTTTTTTTTTTTTTGAATTTATTTTTTTTATGGTAAGTTGCAAAAATCTTTACATTTTTTTTATTACTAAAATGTTCTAACATATTCTTACCGATGAATCCTGTAGCTCCACAAATTAGTATATTTAATTTTTTATTTTTCATTATAAAAATCTGCTATCTCGACAACTAATGATATTCTTTTTTTATTTAATAAAACTTTTTTATAAGTTTTAAAAACCTCATTTGGTTTTGTTATCTTGTAAATATCAATATTTTTACACATTTGTTTAAATGCATTTGAAAAATCTCCTCTATGTTGACTTTGAGGATCAAGTGGTCTTATAGAACCTACTGCTGTTCTTATAATAATTTGGGGATTAATTTGATTATTTGAAATTTCTGAGATTTTATCTAAGTGATTAACCAATTGATTTGTAGCCAGTAAAAGAAAATTCCATCTTGGGTAAATCGTTACTGGCAAATATCCCTCCAGTGCCATGCCTAGACTCATACCCATCTGCATCTCTTCAGCAACCGGAAGTTCAATTTTTTTCTTTATATCTATATCTTTTAAAGTATTAAACATTGCTGTTCCAGGGACACTTACTGCTTGGCCCAAAAATACAGTATTTTTTACCATGGCCAGATATTCCATGCTTTTTTTTATTTCATCAAAATATTTCATTCACTTTTAAAATTGTATTCGCTTACCAGATCCTGCGTGTGGATATTTATTTTTGTATTTATAATATTTCAAAAATTTACTATTTTTGTTTTCATAGGTAATTTTTTTACTTCCCCATGCCCATCTTGTTTCTGTGCATACAGAAAAATTATTATCCTCTACTATAAATACAATAGGCAGATTAAAATTTTTTGAAAATTTTATACATTCGTGCGCAATACCTGTTTCGGAAGTCATATCACCAATAAAACAGTAAACTTTATTTTTTGATTTTTTCATTTTTAGTGCTAAAGCGATTCCAGTAGATATTGGAAGATTACCCCCAACGATTGCGGAAGATAATATTTTGTATTTAGGAAAAGTAAGGGCTATAGAATTTCCTTTTAAAATACTTTCTTCTAGTTTTTTTTCTGGGACACCTTTGAGCAAACACTGATAGTGACTTCTCCAAGAACACAGCACCCAGTCGTTTTTCTTTATCTTTTTAAAGATTTTTATTATATGTTTTTCATTACCAGAATATAAGTGTATGGGTGCTTTGATTTTTTTTTGGTTAAAAAGATTTCCAATTTTTGTTTCAAAATTTATTAATTTTTTCTCTAACAAAGTTTTATTTTTTTTAAAATGATTCATTTAAACTTTTATATTAATTTTGAAGATTTTAGTTACAATAATAGATTAAATAGATTAATTAAATAAAATTATATGATTTTATGTCAGTCTCCATTTAGAATTTCTTATTTTGGCGGAGGAACTGATTTTCCTGATTGGTATAATAATTACGGTGACGGAATGGTCCTTTCAACAACAATAAATAAATATTGTTGGATTATTTTAAGAACTTTGCCACCTTTTTTTTCTTTTAATTATAGGTTAAGATATTTTAATACAGAGACAGTAAAAAATATAAACGATATTAAACATCCATCTATTAAAGCAATATTTAATGAATACCATCAATTAAAAAAAAAAGGATTAGAAATAATTCACTATGCAGATCTCCCAGCTTTATCTGGTTTAGGCGCTAGCTCTTCTTTTACAAATTGTCTTATTTTTTTAATTCATAAATATAATAATAATAAAATTTCAAAAAAAAGCTTAGCTGAAAAATCAATATTTATTGAAAAAAAAATTCTTAAAGAAAAATGTGGTCACCAAGATCAATATGCCACTGCTTTTGGTGGTTTCAATGAAATACTTTTTAAAAAAAATAGTGTTTCTTTAAAATCTTTGAATATTCAATATGAGAAAAAGAAAAAATTAGAAGATAATACAGTTATATTTTTTACAGGTATTTCAAGAAAAGCAAATAATATTGAAAAAGAAAAAGTAAAAAACATGAAAAATAAACAAGATTTTTATAGGGAGATTTATCAAATAACTTTAGAAGCAAGAAATTTATTTTACAAAAAAAATAATCAAAAATTTTTAGAGAATATCTCTGATTTATTAAATGAAAGCTGGAAATTAAAAAAAAATTTATCTAATAATGTTAGTAGTAATAAAATAGATGACATTTACAGCGCAGCACTCAAAAATGGGGCAATGGCCGGTAAAATTTTAGGCGCAGGAGGGGGTGGTTTTATAATGTTTATAACAAAAAACACCCAATATAAAAAAAAATTAATAAAGTTTTTAAGCAAATTAACACATGTAAATTTTAAATTTGAAAATGAAGGAACAAAAATTATAAATACAGGCATAGATGAATATAAATAAAATTAAGAATTTTAAATCCCATCCTTTAATGGACAATAATATAAGTGCAGATGATGTTAATATAGTTATTAAATTTTTAAAAAAAAACAAAAAAAGAATATTTACGCAGTCAAAAAAAGTTAGAGAATTTGAGTCTAAATGGTCTAAATGGTTAGGGACAAAGTATAGTGTATTTGTAAACTCTGGATCATCAGCAAATTTGATAACCATACTAGCTTTAAAAATATTAAAAGGGGAAGGAGAAGTTATAGTTCCTACGCTTACATGGATTTCAGATATTGCTGCAGTTTTGCAAAATGGTTTTAAACCAGTGTTTGCTGATATAAATCCTAAAAACCTTTGCATGGATGAAGAAGAGATTATAAGGAATATTAACTCTAAAACAAAAGCTGTTTTTTTAAGTCATATACAAGGATTTAACGGACTTTCAGATAATTTAATAAAATATTTAAAAAAAAAAAAAATTGAACTTATCGAAGATGTGTGTGAGTCACATGGGGCAACATTTAAAAATAGAAAGTTAGGGACATATGGACTGATGTCTAATTTTTCATTTTATTATGCTCATCATTTATCAACAATTGAAGGCGGCATGGTTTGCACTAATAATAAAAAGATATATGAATTACTTAAAGTTTTAAGATCCCATGGTATGGCGAGAGAACTTGGCAATCCTCAAGAAGAAAATAAAATAATTAAAAAATATCCAAAATTATCACCTAAGTTCATCTTTCTATATCCATGTTACAACGTAAGAAATGATGAAATATCAGCTGTAATAGGAATAAATCAGCTAAAAAGATTAGATAAAAATAACAAAATTAGAAATGAAAATCTTAAATATTTCTTAAAGAATTTAGATAGTAAACACTATAAAACTAACTATGATTTACAAGGATGTTCTAATTACGCTTTTCCATTAATTATGAAAAAAAAAAATTTTAATAACAGAGAGAAGTTAGAGAGAAAACTAAAAGAATTTAAGATTGAGTTTAGAAGAGGAAATGCCGGTGGGGGAAATCAATTAAGACAACCTTATCTTAAAAATTTTGTAAACAAAAATATGATCAAAAGATGCAAGAACGTAGATCATGTGCATTTTTTTGGATATTATATTGGAAATTATCCAACTCTTAAAAAAGAGAAAATTTATAAAATTTGCAAAATACTTAACTCAATCAATTATGAATAGAACCTTTAAAAGGTGCTTGATAACTGGCATTACTGGTTCAGGGGGAAGTTATTTAGCTGAGCATATAATATCAAAAAATTTAAAAACTAAGCTGTATGGATTTTATAGGTCAAGTGGGTACAAAGATATGTTAAAAAAAAAATATAGTACTAAAATTAATTTACTAAAAGTTGATCTAACCAATTACAAATATACTTATAAAGCTTTAAAAAAAACTAGGCCAGATTTAATCTTTCATCTTGCTTCAAATGCTGATGTAAGAGGTTCTTTTGATGAACCCCTGTTACATACAAAAAATAATACTCTAATAACTGCAAATTTACTTGAAGCTGTGCGGAGATTAAACTTTGATCCTTTGATAGTAATCTGTAGTACATCAGAAGTATATGGTAATGTAAAAAAAAAAGATATGCCAATCAAAGAATGTCAAAATATTGCTCCGATTAATCCATACGCCGTTACAAAAGCATATCAAGACTTGTTATCCCAAGTTTATTGTCAATCTTTTAAATTAAAAATAATTATTACTAGAATGTTCTCTTATACTAATGCTAGAAGAAAAAATTTATTTCAAACCTCTTTTGCAACTCAAATTGTAAGATGTGAAAAGAAAATTCAAACAGAAATACGCCATGGAAATTTAAACAGCATTAGAACCTTTGTTGATATTGATGATGCTATGGAAGCATACTGGTTATCAGCTACAAAAGGAAAAATTGGTGAAATTTACAATATCTCTGGAAATAAAGTAATTTCAGTTAAGGATTTTTTAAAGGAATTGCTTAAATTAAGCAGATCAAAAATAAAAACTGTTCTCGACAAAAATTTACTAAGACCCCAAGATGTAAGCTTACAAATTGCATCATCAACAAAATTTAAAAAACACACTGGGTGGAAGACAAAAGTAAATTTTAAAAACTCAGTAAAAAAATTATTAGACGAATGCAGGAGGGAAATTTAAATGAAAGAAATTTTAATTACAGGAGCTGCTGGATATATAGGATCTATGTTATGCACAGAATTAGTGTCTAAAGGATATAATGTAACAGCAGTTGATAAACTTAAATATGATAAAAATTCTCTTTGTCACCTTTTTTTCGAAAAGAATTTTAAATTTATCAAAGAAGATGTTACAAAACCAGATGTTGTAAAAAAAATTATCAAAGATAAAGAATTCATTATTCCTTTAGCTGGTTTAGTTGGTGCGCCGCTTTGTGAAAAAAAAAAAAAAGAAGCAGTGGAAATAAATGTTAATGCAATTAAACTAATTTTGAAATTTGTTAAAAAAAATCAAAAAATAGTGTATCCAACAACTAACTCTGGTTATGGAGTTGGACAAAAATCCAAATTTTGCGATGAAAATTCTGCATTAAATCCTCTATCTTTGTATGGTCGAACAAAAGCTAAGGCTGAAAAAATAGTCATGAAACATTCTAATTTTGTAGCTTTTAGATTAGCTACAGTTTTTGGATATTCCTACAGAATGAGAACAGATTTAATAGTTAACAACTTCGTAGAAAAAGCCGTAAAATTAAAGAGGTTAGAGATTTTTGAGCCACGATTTAGAAGAAACTTTATTCATATTAAAGATGTTATAAGAGCATTTATTTTTGCAATAGAAAATTTTAAAAAAGTGAGAAATAATATATTTAATTTAGGGCTATCTTCAGCGAACATTACTAAAATACAATTAGCACTAAAAATCAAAAAAAAATTAAAAGATATTAAAATATTAGTAAACAGATCTAAATCTGATCCAGATAAAAGAGATTACTTTGTAAGTAATAAAAAAATTGAAAAAGCAGGATTTAAAGCTAAAATTACTATAGAGGATGGTATAGAAGAGTTAAAAAATATTTTTATAAATTGCGATATTAAATTTAATAATAACTATTAATATTTCTAATAATACATTTTATCTGCTTAAAAATATTATCTGAGGCATACTCAAAATAAATTTTACTTGTTTTCGCGCAGATTTGGTCACTTTTTTGATCGCCAATCATAAATGACTGATTTTGTTTAATAGGCCATTTTTTTTTTAGATTTTCTATCATTTTATTTCCAGGTTTTCTAAGCAATGAGTCTTTGTTGTATTTATTAATTTTACTACCTTTTAAATAAGGACAGTATTGTAGATCATTTATAAAACAATTTTTATTGAAGAAAGTCTCTTTAATTTTTTTTGAAAAAGAAATGAATTCATCTTCGGAGTAAAAGCCTCTAGCAATGCCTGCTTGATTAGTAACAATAAATATATTGTATTTTTTTTTATTTAAAAATTTGATCATCTTTATAATTCCTTTTTTTAATTTAAAATCCTTCATTTTATGCACATAACCATAATCATGATTTATTACACCATCACGATCGAAAAAAGCCGCTGGTTTAATAAATTTCTTAAAGAATTTTTTTTTTGCAAAGTCTAAGTTTTGATATGTGCCTATATCAATAAAATCAGATTTAATTTTTTTACCTTTTACTTTTTTATTTTTAATAAGTTTTTCTAGTATTGTGCTTTCAAGAGAAATTTGTTTTTTTGGAATATTTTTTAAAATTTTTTTTTTAAAATAGTAAATACCTGAATTCATATATTTACCTCCGTAAGATATAACTTGATTTTTATCTAAGCGAAGGTTTGAAAGTTTACTATTACTTTTGTAGTTAAGATTTTTTATAAGAAAAATTAATGCATCGTACTTATATTGTAAATTTTTTTTAAATAAAAATGATAAATCTACATCAGTAAAAGAGTCCCCATTCATTAATACAAAATTATTTTTTACCTTATGTTTTAGTAAACTTAACGCTCCACCTGTACCAAGTTTTTTATTCTCAACAATACAATTCACTTTAATTAGATTGAAAAGTTTATTGTTGTATAAATGTTTTATTTTTTTACCTTTATAGCCAGCAAGTAGATAAATATTATTAAAACAATATTTTGAATAATGATTAACTATGTAACTTAAAAAATTTCTATTGTTTATTTCAATAATTGGTTTTGGTATTTTTTTTGTATATTTTGATATTCTATTACCACGGCCGCCCACGAGTATTACTAAATCAATTTTTTGTATTTTGTTTACCATTTTGATGTATATATATATATTATAAATTGACAAAAAATATTAATCATAAAATTTTCGTTGCAGGTCATAAAGGCATGCTTGGTAGCGCTACTTACAAAAGATTAAGAGCAAAAGGGTTTAAAAACATTGTGGTTGCGACTAGACAGCAATTAGACTTAACAAACCAAAAAAAAGTTTTTGAATTTTTTAAAAAACAAAAAATAGATCAAGTTTATCTTTGTGCTGCAAAAGTAGGTGGCATCATGTCAAATAAAAAATTTCCTGCTGATTATATTTATAATAATTTGCAGATTACACTGAATGTTGTGAACGCAGCAAAAAATTTTTTAGTTAATAGACTTTTGTTTGTGGGGTCAAGTTGCATATATCCACGAAACGCGCCTCAGCCCATGAAGGAAGAATATTTACTTACCTCTGCAATGGAAAAGTCCAATGAACCATACGCAATATCTAAAATTGCAGGAATAAAAATATGCGAAAGTTATAATAGGCAGTTTAATACAGATTTTAGATCCGTCATGCCCACAAATTTATATGGTGACGGAGATACTTATGATGCTTTTAATAGCCATGTAATTCCAGCGCTAATATTGAAGTTTCATAAAGCTAAACTTAATGAAAATAAAAAAATAATATTATGGGGAACAGGTAAAGCTAAAAGGGAATTCTTACACGTCGACGATATGGCAAATTTTTGTATTAAAATAATGAATCTTCCAAAAAAAAAAATATTAAATAACACAAAACCGCAACAATCTCATATTAATTTAGGAACCGGAAAAGGAATTACAATTAAAAAATTGTCAAATATAATAGCAAAAGTTGTGGGTTATAAAGGTCGAGTAATTTTTGATAACAATTATCCAGACGGTCACCCAAAAAAAGTAAATAATATTATTTTGCAAAAAAAATTTAATTGCATTCCTTCTATTGACTTGATTTCTGGAATACAGAGAACATATAAAGATTTTCTCAAAAGATATAAAAATAAAAATGAATTATTCTAGGTTTCTTGATATTCATGGTTTTCCAATAAGAAAAACTCCAAATAATAAAATAAAATTATTACAAGAAAAAAGAGTTTTTTTGTTTTCAAAATTTATTAGAAGATTCGATATTTGCTTAATTTTAACAAGCTTTGATTTAATTAAAAATTTTTATCATGATAAAATACTCAGTAAATATTATTTAGATAAGTTAAGAACTATAAAAATTTTTTTTTCATTTAAGATTTGTTTTAAATTATTAGCAATTTTCAATTATTATTTTTTTCAAAGAGAAAAAATTATTTTAAAGGATAATGAAATTATTTTATTTGGACCATATTCTTATAATTATAGTCATACTCTTCATGAATTTTTCACAAGATTAATATATTTAAAAAAAAAATATAAAAAATTAAATATCTTTATTCCAAACACTTTAAAAAAGATATTGTATTCAAGGCCATATAAATTTATTTTTCTAAATAAAATTTTTAATTTTAAATTTTACAATACAAATTCTAATATTGAATTCATAAATTGTAATTACCTTACACATCCTAACAATAGATGGATATTAAAAAAAAAAAAAAAAAAAAAAAAAAAAAAAAAAAAAAAATTATAAAAAAAATAAAAAATAAAAAAAAAAAAAAAAAAAAAAAAATATTTTATTT
>Ga0194129_10001676_pt1 | contig 35592 bp, 38 predicted proteins | sample TA2KigCa35mmetaG_FD_150862 | JGI IMG/M metagenome (GOLD analysis project Ga0194129, IMG submission 150862) | Freshwater microbial communities from Lake Tanganyika, Tanzania - TA2015038 Kigoma Deep Cast 35m | ecosystem: Environmental > Aquatic > Freshwater > Lake | place: Tanzania: Lake...
TTTGGTTGGACAGCAGATCGGCAGATGGTCTGTCTGCGAGTCGTTCCAGCATCCGACACGGTACGAACGAATGTACCGTTGCGTGTGTGCATGCGGAACCAAAAAGGAAGTAAAACACTCGCATCTCGCCAACGGAAAAACCCAGTCTTGTGGCTGCGGCTGGACAACCCACGGCATGACCAACTCAAACGAATACCGTGTGTGGGATTCAATGGTGCGAAGGTGCCACAACCCCGGTCATCATGCATTCAAAAACTACGGCGCTCGCGGTATTACTGTGTGCGACAAGTGGAAAACTTTTGAAGGTTTCTTTGAAGACATGGGGAACCAGCCAGCGGGCATGACACTTGAGCGAAAAGACAACGCATTGGGTTACAGCAGAGACAACTGCAAATGGGCAACCGTTGCAGAACAAGCGAGAAACAGACGGTCTACCAAGCTAAATGAAAACAAGGTTGAGCAAATTAAGCTCATGCTTGAAAATGGAGATTCTCAGGCTGTTATTGCTGCAAGTTTTGGTGTCAGTCGTAGCAACATCGGGCACATAGCCCAAGAATCAATATGGAGAATTTGAAATGAGCATCGTAATCAACATGACCAAGGCAAAAGAAATTGCTCATAACGCTCGGCGTGCTGCCCGTGCTGCTGAGTTTGAGCCGTTTGACGCAATCATAATGAAACAGATACCCGGCAATGATGCCACTGCCGCAGAAGCAGAGCGCCAGAAGATTCGCGACAAGTACGCTGCCTTGCAGGCCCAGATGGACGCTGCCCAGACCCCTGACCAACTCAAAGCCTTGATGCCTTAATATGGATTGGCTCAAACAAATTGCACCGACAATCGCCACCGCTCTTGGCGGTCCTCTGGCTGGCATGGCTGTGTCTGCTATCTCCAAGGCTATTGGCGTCGATGAAGAAAAGGTTGGGGATTTAATCTCTAGCAACAAGCTGACCGCCGAGCATGTAGCCCAGATCAAGATTGCTGAAATCGAGCTTCAGAAACAGGCGCAGGAGCTTGGACTGAACTTTGAGAAGCTGGCGGTCGATGATCGCAAGAGCGCCCGTGAGATGCAAGCCACTACCCGTTCATGGGTGCCGCCTCTTTTAGCTGCCGCAGTGACGATTGGCTTTTTTGCAATCCTCGGTGGGATGATGTTTGGCAAGATGTCCGTGGCAGATAACACGGCGCTCACCATGATGCTGGGTTCGCTCGGCACCGCATGGACCGGGATCATGGCGTATTACTTTGGTTCGTCCGCTGGCTCTGCACAGAAAACCGATCTGCTGGCAAAGAAATGAAGCACAACTGGGATGAGGCGATTAAGCACATCCTCAAATGGGAGGGTGGGTATGTCAACCATCCTGCCGATCCGGGCGGCAGAACAAATCTAGGAGTGACGCAGCGTGTCTGGGAAGAATGGGTCGGACATCCCGTCACCGAGGCTGATATGCGTGGACTCACCGTTGGGATGGTGTCTCCTCTGTACAAGAAAAAGTATTGGGATGCTGTGCGCGGCGATGACCTTCCTTCTGGCGTTGATCTGTGTGTTTTTGATTGTGCTGTTAATGCTGGTGTCGGTCGGGCTGCTAAATTTCTTCAGCAAGCTGTTGGAGTAACAGCCGATGGTGCAATTGGTCCCAAAACGATGGAGGCTGTAACCAAAATGCCCGCTGACGAACTGATTGAGGCGTTCTGCAACCTGCGCGAGGCTCACTACAAGAGCCTGAACACCTTTGCCACATTCGGCAAGGGCTGGATGCGCCGGTTGGATGGTATTGAGGCTGAGAGCAAACACATAGCGTGATGTTTAAACATGGCATTTACCAAGGTCAAAATCAAGCCGGGGGTCAATCGGGACACGACTAACTACGCCAATGAGGGCGGTTACTACGAGTCTGAGAAGATCCGGTTCCTTTCTGGTTATCCACAGAAGCTCGGTGGATGGCAGAGTGAACCTACGGTCTCGATCAAGGGCATCTGTCGGCAGATGTTCAATTACATCACAAGCAACAATGACAATGTCTTGTGGATTGGGACTACCAATCATCTGTATGCGGAGGTAGGGGGGAACCTACAAGACCTGACCCCCGCTCGCGCCACATTTACATCGCCTGCAACAGACAACTGCTTTGACACCACCAATGGGTCAAGGATTGTCAATGTCAACATTGTCGGGCACGGCGTAACCGCAACGAATCAATTTGTGACCTTTTCTGGTGTTGTGGGTCCGATTGGAGGCATCCCGCAATCAGAATTCAATGCAGAGTTTCAGGTCTATGCACTAGTAAATGCCAACAACTTTCAGATTGAGACAACAACCGCAGCGACCAGCACGGTCAGCAATCAGGGCGGCACCGGCATCACGGCGGTCTTTCCCATCATCCCCGGCAATGACATCACTCTGTATGGATATGGATGGAGTGCTGGTGCTTGGGGTCGTCTGGGATGGGGCACGGGCACCGTGACTCCTTTGGTGATTGAGCAGAGGGATTGGTGGTACGACAATTTCGACAATGACTCGGTCATGAACATCAGAAACGGTACGCCCTACTACTGGGCGTATGAAGCTACCTTTACCGTTCGTGCTATACCAATATCTACCGCAGCAACGAATGCTGGCTTTACGGGAGCTAATGTCCCCGCTCAAGTGATGCAGTTAATGGTCTCGCAGAATGACCGGCATCTGTGCGCTTTTGGGGCGACACAATTTGGCTCTGCAACCTTTGACCCCATGCTAATTCGATGGGCAGATCAGGATGAGCCTCTGAACTGGACTCCAAGTCCAACCAACTCTGCTGGCTTTTACAGGGTTTCTCGCGGCTCAAAGATTGTTCGTGCAATTGCGACTCGGCAGGAGATTCTGATCCTTACAGACTCCACCATGTATTCCATGCAGTTTACGGGCACTACGGATGTCTTTGCTTTCCAAGAGATGGCAGATAACATTTCTATTGCCAGCCCTCGGTCTATCTCAGTGGCAAACAATGTGGTGTACTGGATGGGCTTGGACAAGTTCTATATGTACTCTGGTCGGGTCGAGACCTTGCCTTGTACGCTCAGAAACTTGGTCTTTAATAATCTGAACTACGAGCAGAAGGATCAGATCATCTCTGGGACCAATGAACGCTGGAATGAGGTCTGGTGGATCTATCCCACCGGCAACTCCATCGTTCCAGATAGCTATGTGATCTACAACTACGCAGAGCAGATTTGGTACTACGGAACTCTGGAACGCACTGCATGGCTGGATTCGCCTCTGAGGGCTTATCCTCAAGCCATCAATGGTCAGTATCTCTACAACCATGAGTTGGGTGTAGATGCTGATGGTGCGTCTATGACCTCCTACATCATCACTTCTGACTTTGACATTGCTGACGGGGATGATTTCTTGTTGATCAAGAGGATGATTCCTGATATTAATTTTTCTGGATCAACTGCTGCTAATCCGCAAGTATTGCTGACGGTCAAGCCCAGAAACTTCCCAGGATCGAACTACATCAGCGCCAATCAGCCCTTGGTGGAGTTGTCCACTACCGTGCCGGTTGAGCAATATACGGAGCAGATTTTTATCCGCGCTCGCGCTCGTCAGATGGGGATGAAAATTTACTCCGATGGTTTGGGCGTTATGTGGCAGATGGGTCTTCCTAGATTGGATGGACGCAAGGATGGCAAACGGTGATCATCAAGAAGTTCAGCGCACCAGCCCTTCCTATACCCAAAAGGGAATACGACCAAGTCGAGCAGACCGACTTTATCCGCGCTTTGCGTCTGTATTTCAACCTGTTGGATGACTATTTAAACTCTCTGACAAACGAGGTAAATGACTTTATGGACCCCTTCTCCGCAACATCGCTAGATGCGTTTGGAAGGCTCCGTACTGCCCAGCCTTATACGCTTTTCGACAGCCAGAACCGCTACCAAAAAGACCCGCAGTTCAGCGAGGAACTGGTCACCAGCGGCACGGCGACCTATGTCGCCAATGAGTCCAGCGTGGACTTGGCTGTCACCACCGCATCAGGCAGCAAAGCGGTAAGGCAGAGTTTTAGGGTATTCCCGTATCAACCGGGGAAGAGCCTGATGGTACTTGCCACCTTTGTGATGAATTCTGGCAAAGAAAACCTGCGCCAGAGGGTGGGTTACTTCAATACTGACAACGGCGTGTTTTTCCAATTTAATGGCACGACCAAGTCTTTTGTCCTGCGAACCAATACATCCGGCACTCCCAGTGATGCCCGGACTGTCAATCAGGCAGATTGGAACGGAGACAAGCTCGATGGCACTGGAGCTTCCGGTATCACGCTAGATCCAACCAAGGCTCAGATTCTTTATATGGACTTTGAATGGTTGGGTGTTGGCTCTGTCCGTTGTGGGTTTGTGATCGATGGCAAGTTTTATGTGTGCCATACTTTCAACAATGCCAACGATATTGACAAGGTCTACATGACCACCGCTATCCTGCCAATCAGGTATGAGATTGAGAACACAGGAGTAACTGCTTCTGCGTCAACACTTACGCAAATTTGCTCCTCGGTAATCTCTGAAGGCGGGTATGAACAAAAGTCTTCTTTAACTTGGGCTAGACGCACCACTACTCTGACCGGGGTGACTACATCCTTCGTGCCGATTGTGTCGATCAGACTGAAGAGCGCCAACCTTGGGGCGGTGGTAATCCCCTCAATCTTTCATGCAATCCCGATTGGATCAACGCTAGACTATGAACTGGCTTTGATCAAAAACCCCATCTTGACTGGCGCATCATTCACAAGCAACTCTACTAATGTCGAAAAGGATGTTACCGCTACCGCCCTGACCGGCGGGACGATTGTGGATTTGAACTACACCGCAGGCTCCAATCAAGGCAGCGGCACTGCTACCGGAGATGTGGAGTACAACTTTGACAATCAACTGGGCGCGAGTATTGCTGGTGTGAGCGACATTTTTACGCTGGCTGCAAGGACTATTTCAGGCACCGACGACATCATTGGATCGATGTCTTACTACGACCTAACCGATTGACGTTTAAACGCGAGCAAGGATAATGTCAACATGAACCAAGCTGCTCAAACCCTAGCCAGTCAGGGTCGCTATGGCGACTCAGTGCTGGTTCATATGTCCCCGCAAGAGGTGGGTGGACTTCAGGCGCTCGCCCGAAACAACGGCACGAGTCTGACCATCAACCCCAGTACGGGTTTACCCGAAGCCTTCAGTCTGAGAAATCTCCTGCCTATGGTGGCGGGTATGGCTCTGGGTCCGGCTGGCATGGGTCTGAGCGCCTTGCAGGCAGGCATGATCGCGGGCGGCTTGGGAGCCTTGGCTACCGGGAGCCTCAGAGAGGGTCTCATGATGGGTCTAGGAGCCGCTGGAGGCGCTGGAATGGCTGGGTCAATGGCAAACCTTGCAGCCCCTGCTGCCTCTGCTGCGCTCCCAGCAAATGCCGTTGTTGGCGCTCCGGGCGCAATGGCTGGCGCGGGTAGCGGTATTACCATCCCGACCGCCGCCATCAGCAATGCGGCTCCGGGTCAATTGGTGAACAGCACGTTCATGCCGCAGGTTGGTTTAAACGCAAAGGCAATGGCTTTGCCGTCGCTGGAAACTGCCGCAGGCAGCATAAACTATGGCTTCACCACTCCTGTTGCTGATGCTGCCGCCGATCACATCGGTAGCCTGAGACCGTCCACGCAAGTCATCGATGTCAATACGCTACCCAAAACCCCAACGATGGATGAACGCTTTGGTCGCGTTGTAGAAGGTGGCAAGCAAGTCTTCAGTTCTCCGAAAGCCTTTATGGACTTTGCCGGCAACAACAAGATGAACTTGGCAATGGGTGCCGCTCCTGTGCTGTTTGGAACTCCAGAGCAGGAAAAACTATCACGGCAAGATGCCTTCATTCGCCCATACTCGCTGGATGTGGAGAATCTCTCAGGTCTTCCGGCTTCTCCTTCTGGAATTGAGCAAGAGCGTCTGCGCTATCGTTACACCGCAGGAACCCCTTATCGTGCAGCGCAGGGCGGGATCATTGCTTTTGCAGAAGGAGGTAATACCACCGATGGACAGGAGGTTGGATCAAACCCCGTTCCTACGGTATCTCCGGAGGTGGCAAAGGTCTATGAGTCTATTGCCCGGGTTCAAGGTATGGCGGGTCTGCCCCAGTTGCAAGTTCCCGCCTTTGCTCCATCCCAGCCCAGCCCCGTGATTGGTATTGCCAACCAACCTATCAGTTACCGGGAACGCAACTACGGCATCCCCATGCCCAGGGCTGAATCTTCTGAGTCATATAGTGCAACACAACAAAAAAAATCGCTGCCGTCGTTACCTCAGTTGTTTGACATGGGCGGTGGTGGTATAGGCGACATTAGCGGTCCGTCTATGAATCCAAACCCGGCTAGTCAAATAGCAGTTGGACAAGCGTTGCAAAGTTATGGGAGGGGTGGTTTTGCACCTGGAGGGATGCTTGCGAATCTGCTTGGCAATTCACTAGTTGACGCTGGCGTAAAGGCTTTTAGTGAAATGGAAGCTCAAGCCTCCATGAACGCTGCCGCTGGGCAAGCCATGAATGCGCACGCTGATGCCGTAACTGCTGCTGCTCAAGAGGGGTATGCAGCCAACGCAGATGCCGCTGCTGGTGCTGCTGGTGCCGCTGCGGGTGCTGCTGCTGGCGATGGTTTGGGATACGGCTCCGGCGGTTATGGCGGTGAAGGCGATGGCTCTGGCGGCTTCTACGCCAAAGGCGGTCAAGCCAAAGAAATTCGCAAGAATATTAATCGCATGGAAGAGCCGTACAAGTTTGCCGATTACAGAAGCGGCAAAGGCTTGTATGAGTCTGCCCAGCAGAACTTTGCCGGTGGCGGTCTGAGTAATATCCCCCGGTTCCTTTCGGGCGGTGGCGATGGGATGAGCGACTCTATTCCTGCCACCATCAATGACCGTCAGCCTGCTCGTCTGGCAGATGGAGAATTTGTGATACCGGCTGATGTGGTGAGCCATCTGGGTAATGGTTCAAGCAAGGCAGGAGCAAAGCAGTTGTATGCCATGATGGATCGTGTTCGCCGCCAGAGAACCGGTAAGAAGAAGCAGGCTCCTGCTGTGAATCCGAAAAAAATGATGCCAGTATGACGACCCTCGTTTACGCAGACTGTGATCCGTTTGCGTTTATTGAGGAACTGGAAAGATTGTTTCCTCTGCATTATGAGGAACTGTGTGTAACAAAGGATTTCCCGCTTGCTCCGGACTATGATGCATATAAAAGGCTGGCTCAGGCAGGAATGTTGAGGTGTATAACGGTCAAAGCAGATGAGGAAGTGATTGGATATGCCATATTCATCATTCAGCCCCATCTGCATTACCGCACTTGCAAGACTGCTTTTGAGGATATTTATTTCATCCGAAAAGAATATCGCAAGGGAAGGATTGGGATTAGATTGTTTCAGTATGCAGAGCAGGTATTAAAGGGTATTGGGGTGCAAAGAATCATCATGCACACAAAGGTCCATCTGGATCATGCCAAACTCTTTGAATACTTGGGGTACAAGTGGACAGACAAGCTGTTCACCAAAATCTTGTAGAGGTCAAAATGAACTACTCGCGCAGACAACTGGAAGCTCTTGGCGAACCGCTGGGTGAATCTGTCACTCGTCTCAAGCCCGGAGGGCGTATCTATGGTGGCGGTGGCTCTGCGCCAGCGCAGCCCACCCAGACCTCTACAGTGACCATCCCTGAGTACGCCCAGCCATACATGGAAAGGCTACTGGGTAAGACCGAAGCCTTGACCGAAACCCCATACCAGACCTACGGCGGGGAGAGGATTGCCGGTCCCAGTCAAACACAGTTGCAGGCTCGCTCTGATGTAGCAGGCATGGAGGCTCCCGGTCAGTTTGATGTTGCCACCGGCATGGCTGGCGCGGGCGGCATAGGCGCTCTGGGGGCAGGAGATAGGTATTTCAAAGGGGTCACTGATCCGAATGTCACCCAAGCCTTCATGTCCCCTTATATGCAGAATGTGGTGGAGTTGCAGAAAGCCGCTGCTATTCGGGACGCACAAAAGGCTCAACTGGGAGCCAATCTGGGCGCTGCTCGCCAAGGCACCTACGGCGGTGCTCGGCAATTGCTGGCAACCACCGAAAGAGAACGAGCCTTGGGCGGTCAACTGGCAGATATTCAAGCCAAGGGCACTCAGTCTGCTTATGAGCAAGCCTTGAGGAATATGCAGTTTGGCACTGAAGCTGGTCTGCGTGGGGCTGGTCTTGGTATTCAGGGCGCTCAGGCTCTGGGTCAACTGGGCACCGCGCAGCAGCAAGCAGAGCTTGATCTGGCAAAAGCTCAAGAGGCGTTTGGATCTCTGGAGTCTGGAGAGCGTCAGAAAGCCTTGGACATGGCGTATCAGGACTTCCTTGCCCAGCAGCAGTACCCGTATAAACAGCTTGGCTTCATGTCAGACCTGCTGCGTGGCTCTGCAAACCTTGCGGGGACTGGTGGCAAGACGGTGTACGAACAGCCTCCAAGTGGTCTGTCGCAGATTGTGGGTCCGGGTCTGTTGGGTCTTGGTATCTACCGTGAGTTCATGAAGAGTTAAGGGACAGGTATGAATCTCATTGAACTTTCTGAGCAACTCAAGGATGTTCCTGATCAGTTGCTGATGAAGGAAGTGCAAGCCCCTAGCGGGGCGTATCCTTCCTATTTGGTGGTGACAGAACTGTCTCGGCGCAAGCGTATGCGTGATCAGGCAAACAAGCAGTCTCCGACCACGACCGTAGCGCAAGATTTGGCACAACCCAGCCGGGAAGACATGATAAGAGCTATGGCTGCAACCCAGCAGCAAATGGCTCCTCCTCGACTAGTATCAAACGCTCCTTCAGGAATCATGGCAATGCCAGAAGCCTCTCAGGCTTTAGCTGCTCAAGATATTATGGGAGCACAACCTCAAGGCATGGAACCCCAACGCATGGCGGCAGGGGGCATGGTTGCGTTTAAACAAGGCGGGGATATTCCGAGATTTCAAAACGAAGGTTTGGTAGAAACTCCACTTACCACCGAGCAAAAACGCCGCATTCTTACTGTTTTCCCAACTGCGTCTCCAAGTCCATTTTTTGGTTTGACAGGAGCGTTGACCGCTGCCGTGTTGGGAGGTTCTGAGATAGTTAATTCTTTTCGCAATAGAAATCCTGTTCAACAAAATTCTCAAGAACGCTTGGGTCCAGCTGGTGCTTTGGGTCGAGGTTTCCAAGAGGATTACCTCAACATGGGCGCTGCTAGTGTTGATGAGCAACGAGTACTCAATGCCGCTCTCCAAGAGCGTGTAAACGCTGCACAAGACCGTCTACGGACTTTTGGTTTGCGTCAGCGCCAACAAGACCCCGCAGGTTTCCAAGCCGCTCAGAATGAATTGTTGGCGGCTCAACAGGCTTTGACCTCTCCTACGACGGTGGGGACTGCACCTGCCGCTCCCGCTCGTGCTCCTGCACCTGCACCTGCACCTGCACCTGCTGCACGTCGACCAGCGCCACCTGCCGCTCCTGCCGCAACTGTTACTCCCCCTTTAACCATGCCAGCGCTCTTCCAAGCTGGTTCTACTAACACTTTGTATGACGCGGCTTTGGCAAAAGCAACCGATGCGCGTTTGAATCTAAGAGAACCCACTTTAGACGAGTTGGCGGCAGAACGCGCTAAGGGCATAAACCGCTATCAAACAGAAGCCCCGTTCAGGCTGGGTTTCTTGGAGCAAGACATTGCCAAACAACAGCAAGACTTGGCTGGTCGGCGTGGCTCCAATATCAATGAAGCCCTGATCCAGACGGGTCTTGGCATCATGGGTTCCAAGTCGCCCCGCTTCTTGCAGGCTGCGGGCGAAGCTGGCACTACTGGTTTAAACGCTTACCGGCAAGGCTTGAAAGATATTCGGGAGTCTGAAAGAAATCTTCTGCAATCTCGGGTGTCCTTCGCCAATGCTCAATCTCTGTACGACCAGAACAAGGTGGCTGCTGGTGACAAGGCGCAGCAAGATGCCATATCAAGGTATCAGCGAGCAATGGATCTTGCCAATACCAACAGTGCGATGTTGGCTCGCGCTCGTGATTCTGAATTGAACAGACTCCGGTTGGAACAAGAAGGCAAGAGAGCGGAACACGCAGCCGGTTTGGACGCTGTGCGTGCACAAATGGCTATGCAGAAACTGCCCGGAGAGATAGCATTGGCACAGGCTCAAGCAGCCGCACAGACTGCTGCTGCTGGATCTTCTAAGGCATATCAAGATTACTTACGGGCTGGCGGTAAAAAACCTGCCGCCAAACCAATGACGGCAGAGGATATTCTGGCTCTAAGAGGCATTGCTGAAGCTGCGCTGAAAAAGCGTAACCTCCCCATCACAGAAGAGAATATCCAGCGAGCTATTGCTTCTATGAGATCAACAGGTGCCATTTCAGTTGGTCCTCCCGATCCGACCAGCGCTTCTTATGCAGACCTAATAGGTTCAAAGTAAAAAATGCCTTACTCTTTGACGCTGCCGAACGGATTTGTTGTCAACGGCATTCCCGATGATGTACCCAGAAGTCAAGCCCTTGACAATATCAGGCGGAAGATGCCTGATGCATTCCCGGCTCCTCCGGGCATTGTTCAGCAACTGATTGGAGCGCCCGGGGAAATCATCAAGGGTTTTACCCGTGGCATCACGGTTGACCCCCTCTCTGGTATTGCGTCTCTCGGATATACCGGGGCTAGGGCTGCTGGAGCAGAACTTGCTCCCTTTGAGCAGACTGCCTTTGGCAGGGGGTTAAGTCAGGCTCAGACCTATCTGGCTCCCAAAGATGAAGGAGCGATTACCCAAGTAGCTGGTGGTCTTGGATCTCTGGCATCCTTTATTCCCGGTGCTTTGCTCAAGGGAGGCATCAAAGCGTTGACCTTGGGGGCACAGTCAATGGGTCTTGGTTCTGAGGAGGCTCGTGCCAGAACAGAACAAGCAAGGCTTGAGGGTAAAGATGTTTCTGCCCAGCAACAGCTTCTTGCTCAGACGGGTGGTGCTGGTGTTGGCTTGACTGAGCTTGCCCCGGTTGAGCGTCTGGCTGGACCTCTGAGGGCGTTGTTTCGTGGCATCAAGCCCGATGATGCTGCTCGGATTGCTCCGGGTCTTGCCAACAGTGTTCAGCGCATGGCTATCACTGGAGGCATTGAGGGTGTTCAGGAGGGCACTGCCACTATCCTTCAGGATTTGATCCAGCGGGGTGTTTATGACCCCAATCTGCCCATTGGACAGTCGGCTTTGGGTGATGCTGCGTTGGGTGCAACGGTCGGCACAATCGCTCAGGGCGCTTTGGAGTTGGCTACCCGGGGTAGGAGAACTCAGGCGTATGAACAACTCAAAGAACAAGAGCGCCAGAGACAAGCTGCTGCTGATGCAGAAAAAGCCAGACTAGAGCAGGAAAGACAGTTTGCCGAGACCCGTAGGAATTTGGGGGTTGAGACTCCTCTTCTTGGCTTGCCTGCTCCTGCTCCGAAGATTGAAACAGAGGAGAGAGTAGATCCTCTGATGAACCCCGTAGGGTTTGTGAAATCTGAAGAACTCAGCCCAGAGCATCTAAAGTACATCAACGATGTACGCAAGCAGGAAGGCAAGAAGCCCCTGAATCAGTTCTCGATTGAGGACTTGGCTGATGCTGGCGCTCCGCAGCAGGAACTGGACCGCATCCTTGCCTTCAAGACCGGCTATGACGGACGGACTCAGTTGTCTTCCCAAGATGTCCTGAACATTGCACAGGAGAAGAAGGTTGATACCTCGACGGTAGGGTTCTTGGATTTCCTGCGCCGGACCACTGGCTCAGAAGATTTGACGACTATGAGCCAACCGCAGTTGTTCTCTGCGTTTAAAGCCATCGATGGTCTGTCGCCTGCTGAAGCCACGCAGATTCTGCCCCCGGGCACGAACGCCACTCGCTTTAGCGAGGATCAGTACAACAAAGCCATGACCGGCTTGGCATCTGAGATTCCCAAGAACAACATGATGTCTCGGGATCAGGCTATTGAATCCATCAAGCAGTACACAGGGCTTGAGACTGACCGGGATGCGGAGTCTCTCCTCCAGACCGCCATCCGTTCCGGGGACTACACCACGGTCAATAGAACGGTCTATGAGCTTGTAATTCCGGGTGACCCTACCTCACCCCCTGCCAGACGCTATACGAGCCGTGAGGCGGCTGAAAAAGCCGCACAGAGGCTTGGTTTGGAGGTCAGGGAGCGCACCCATCAGGACATTGCCCTTCCGGGCAAAGCCACCCAACTCCCGGGCGGTCCGGACATCAGGCAAGGAACCTTCAAGGAGGGGGTGGCTCCTGCTGGATTTGAAATCCGCAGCCCAGATGCCGTCCTCCAGACCGCAGCTACCCAAGAGGAGGCTGATGCCAAGGCAGATCGTCTTCAGCAACTCAGGGCGCAGAAAGCCAACGGCTATCTGGGTGAGATTGCCAAGAAGAATGAACTCATGCAAAAAAGCCAGCGCAAGCTCGAAAGCATGGAAGCCGATGGCAAAGCCAATACGCTTGAGTACAAAAAGATAGCCGCTGGTGTAGCAGCTCAGAACAAGCGTCTTCAGAATGAGATTGATGCCCTCAAGGCGAAGGTGCAGTCCTACACCGCTCCTTTGGAAATTGCTGCCAAAGGACAAAAGCCGGTCACCCGCACGGGCTTTACCCTGTTTGAACAGAACCAGCCAGTCGCCACCTTTCCCAATCAGCAGGCGGCAGAGGAAGCTGCAATTGCCCGTCTTCCTGATGAAACGCTGCAAAACATTGTCAAGCTGGCTCCGTCCCAAAAAGGGCTGATGCCCAAGCGGCTGGGCAAGATGGCAGAGGCAGAGCTTCGTCGCCGCAGGGGTGAAGAACCGGCTGGCTTTGGTGTGGAGATCACCGGAACCCGGGCAGAGGCAGAGGCTCGTCTGGCAGCAGCCGGTGTGTTTACACCAGAGTTCCAGAAGGCTGCGGCAGAACTGGAGAAGAAGCTGCGCCCCCTGATGGACAGGCTGGGTCTCAAGGATCTGCGTTTAAACATCATGCGTACCATCAAAACCAAAGATGGCAAGAGCGCAGATGGCTACTACCTGCAAAGACTTATCGCTATTGCGATGGATGCAGACAACCCCATGCGTACTTTGCGGCATGAGGGTATCCATGCCCTGAAGGAGCTTGGAGCGTTTACACCGCAGCAATGGAAGACTCTTGAGGATCGTGCTCGCTCTGAATGGATGAGCAAGTACGACATTGCCAATCGCTACAAGGGCATGGGTCTGACTCAAGACGAAATGCTTGAGGAAGCCATCTCGGATGCCTTCTCTGATTTTGACCAGACCAAGGCTCCTGCCGGTCTGATTGGGGCGTTGTTCAACAAGATCAAGCAATTCATGCAAGCCTTTGGCAACGGCATGAGGGGACTTGGATTCCAAACCGCAGAGGATGTCTTTCAGACCGTTGAGGCTGGTGGCTTAAAACCCGCTACGGTGGGTCGCACAACGATCCGTCCGGGCGGCGAAGCGCGTCCAGAACCGGCTCGCCGAGAGGCAGAACGCGACCCGCGCTGGAACGATGTAGACCGTTTAGAAGCAGAGATCAAATCTCGAATTAGGGCTATGGAAAGCGCCCCCGAGTTCACATTGGAACAGGTGGCTGAAGACCGGCGTTTGATGGCTGAGATTGCACAACTGCAAAGCCAGCGTGACGCATTGATTAGCCAGATCGGCACTCCGGAAGGTCAGTTGCCTAAATACGCCCGGAAAAGCAAGAAGTTTGAAAAGACTTCCGACCTGACTCCGTTAACGGTAGAGAAAGCAAAGTTTCAAGAAGACGAACTTGAAGCCCTGATCAAAAAGATTGGGGACAGGATCGTCGGCATGAAGTCGGGTGAGACGCTAGATAATGTCCGTCAGGCAGTCGAGAAGCTCCAGAGTTACACCGCCCAAGGTCTAAAGGGCAGGAAATGGTACGAGCAGTCTGCCAAGGCAGTGCTTGACGCATTCAATGGTGACCCCATACTGGCAGAGAAATTCTTCCAGATCATTGCGATCACCTCTGCCAAGACCGAGGTGGCTGCTAACTTCACTAAGACAACCAAGGCATGGACCCAGTTTGCACAGGGCAAGCCCATCAAGGTCGGAACCGAAAACGAGAACAAGAAGATTGAGGCTCTGTTGAACTTTGGTGAAGATTGGGATGGTCGCAAGACTAATACTTTTTACACCAGTCTGATGGAGGCTATGGACGGCAAGGACTCAGGCAGGTCCACGATTGACCTGCACATGACCCGTATGCTGTTTGACAAAGACGCTCCTACCGATGCCCAGTATGAACTGGCAGAGAACATGGTGCGTCTGCTTGCCTCCAAACTCAATGTTCCAGCCAGACAGGTTCAGGCTGCATCGTGGGTCACGCAAAAAGCCAAGACGATCTTTGAGGAGTATCGTAAGAAAGGCTGGAAAAAGGATCTCAATGATCTGGAGTTGAGACAGTTTGCTTTTGAGCGTGCTGCTGCTGACTACTCCCATCTGATGAAGGCAAAGGTTTCTGCTTTGCCGGTAACCAATGCGATGAAGGAGCTTTCATCGAGCATCCGCAATCGTGTTCAAACCATCACCGGGGAAGTCATCCCTTCTGTCCAGTCTGAGATGTCTCAGGTGGAAGAGATTGAGTTTGATGCCAAGGACAAGCTGACCAAGACCATCGCCAAGCAGAACTTCATCCCCAACATTGCAGAGGCTCTGAACCTTACCAGCAAGGTACGGGTGACCGTCGGATCGGGCGCTTATCAATCCAAAGTCAACCCCAACTTGATTGTTCAGCTTGTCAATCCTGATCCGGACTTGCTCAAGAAAGAAGCGTTGGACTTGGCAAACGCCATGTCGTATGTGTTTAAACAAGATGCAACACCGTTCTTCCGGGCTGATCCTGCTTTGGTGGATACGGGGCAGCTTGGGTTCAGGTTGCGTTTTGACACCAAGGCTTTGACACCAGCGCAGCAAAGAAAGATACTCAATCTCCTGAATGGGAAGTTTGGCGCTGATGCTGGCTTCACGCGAGTGCGCGGCAACGAGATCGTATTGATCAACTTCCGTGGGGAGGATGGGCAACCTTTCCTGACCAGCGATACTGAGTTCGTCAATGGATTGAGTGAACTTCGCCCACAGATCGAAAACATAGCCAAGCTAGAAGAAGTCACAGGCTTTGGCGCAGAATCGGAGTACCCATACCATGACTGGAAATCAGACCCTGTTGGAACTGGTATTGTCCAAGGGATTTACTCTCGCGGACCCCAGCGACCCGATCTACAAGGAAGGCTTGACAATATCCGTGAGTCCTTCACCGAGCGAGCAAGAGATGCAGTCGCTGATACCGGACGAGACCCAAAGTTCTCCCTTAAATCTACAGAGCCTGTCGTTCGACCCAGCACTGAAGGCGATGGAATCAGTCTCGGAGAACGACAGCCGGGAGCAATGACCTTTGACGGTGTGCATTACAGCAACACCGCAGATATCCCCACCCTGTTTGGCAGAAGGTACGGCTCAGGCATCCGAGGGGCAGAAGCCAAGCGTCTGCAATACGCCGATCCTCGGATCAAAAACAGAGTCTATTTCTACATCCCCCGCGAGAACGGGGTTATGCCTATCCCCGAGGCAGGGCTGGGCGGTCATGTCTACATCCAGCGTTTAAACAATATGCTTGGACCCGGTCCTGAGATGAGCAGGATCAACCGGGAGGCAATGGGCGACCCCAACAACTTTGAGTCCGGTGTTGTCGATGCTGGCTATGACGGATACGCAGTGCCCAGCATGGGCATGATGGTGGTCCTCAACAATGATGTGCCTGTGGAGTACCGTGGCACTCGGGATCAGATTCGTCAAAAGCCGGTAGAGGAATCGGTCCAGATCGGTGATCGTCGGTACGCTCTGCGTCAAACCGACACCCCTGAATTTAAACGCTGGTTTGGTGATAGCAAGGTTGTTGATGAAGATAGTAAACCGCAAGTTGTTTATCACGCAACAAAAAATTTTGAAGGTAATATATTCAAACCATCAAAAAAGGTAAATAGGGTCGGCAACCCTGATGGCTATTACTTTACACACGATATTGAGGATGCCAATATATATGCCGGGGAAGAAGAAGGGTCTCAGATTATCCCTGTTTACCTAAGCATAAAAAAACCATATATATATGGGAAAAATCCGCATAACTCAGTAATGGCAAAGGAGTTTGAAAAAGAACTTCGCGCCGACAATCCTAGGCTTGGAGATGATTGGATTCAAGAAAAAGTTGATGTTTTTAAAGAAGGAAGGTTTCCAAACATAGACTTCCCAACTGCCGCAATGACTCGTGTAATTAAAGCGGGTGGTTACGATGGGATGAAAGATGGTAGGGATTGGGTTGCATTTGAACCAGAGCAGATTAAATCTGCTATCGGCAACATTGGCACCTTTGATGTCACAAGCCCTGATATTCGGTACGCTCTGCGTCAGACCCAAGCCCCTGAGTTTAAAAAGTGGTTCGGCAAATCCACGATAGTAGATGATGAAGGCAAGCCCAAGGTCATGTACCACGGCACTGCCCGTGACATCACCGAGTTCCGTCCGAAGCAAGCCAATGCCATCTTTGTGACTGATCGCCCTCGCTTTGCTGAAGGCTTCGCTGATATGTCGATGGACTACATCGTCCGCGAGCGTTTCAACGAACTGCCAGATCAAGACAAAGACAAGGTCATCAAGAGCGCACTGCGTCTTGCAAGGCAGAACGGTCTAATCACTCCAGCCGATGCCAAGTTCGCCTACCAGACTGCAATGACTGGTGGGAACATGAATCGATACGGCATCGACCCACAAATCGCACAGTTCATGCAGCCCTACATGGAGACGGGTCAAAACATCATGCCGGTGTTTGTCCGCGCTGAGAACCCGTTTGATTTTGAGGACGCTGAACAAATTCAGGCGCTGGTTCAAAAACTCAACGAGCCAAAATACAACCGCTTTCTAAAGCCGACAGAGCAAAAGTATGGCGACAGGAATGCAGAATTTCTTGAGTCCGGTAGTTGGAAAACCATTGAAGCAGAGCGAGTTCAGGATGCCATCAAATCTCTCGGGCACGATGGCTTCTATGTGATGGAAGGTGGGCTGAAGAATCTTGCTGTATACGAACCCAATCAAGTCAAGTCTGCCATCGGGAACATCGGCACATTCGCCCGTGACAACAACGACATCCGCTATGCCGTCTCTCTGAAGAACCTCGATCCTGATTCGCCCATCGTTCCGACCGAGGGTGGCAATCCTGATGGCAGCATGGGCGTCATGCCAGAGCGTGTAAACGGCAAGCCCATCCGTATGCTGATCGGTATGCACAACGATCTCATACCAGAGCGGGACAATGAGAAGCTCTCAAAGCCTGTCTCTTTTGGAGCCAACCACATTCTCAATCGGGTGCTCAATGATCCCAAGAGGATGCCCGGAGGTGCAGAAGAACTGCTGGAAAAGATTGCCCGGACTGCCCAGCGCACTGCACAGAACTACAACGCCATCTACAAGGATGGCAACAAGTTCATCCTGTATGACGGCAAGAACTCCCTTGTGGTATCCCCCGGCAAGGATGAGATGTCCATCGTTACGATGTACACACAGGAGAACCCCAGCCGCCGCTACGGCAATCCTGTGTGGGTGGGTCGTGCTCCGAAGGTGGCAGAGTTCTTGACCCCCTTGCGTGGTATTGAGGTGATTGCTGAAGGTGAGCGGGTTGGTCGTAAGCCAGTTCCCGTGCAAACAAAGCGCGTTTACACGCCGAGCAATATCTTGGAATCAGCGGCGCAAACCGTTGAAACGCCTCGGGAGCCTCGTGGTAAGTTGACCCTGAAGAAACCTCAGTATTCTCTGCGGACGGTCCAGCCTGTGGACATTGAGTCGGCACAAAACATCCCTCAAGGTGCGTTTGATGTGGAGCCGACTGCCACCCGAGACAACCTGATCTACCTGTTGCAAGACAAGCAGATCGATCTCAAGCGGGTTATTGAGGGCATTCGACAGACTGGCAGGGACATCTCTGATCGTTGGAATGCTTACCTCAAGGAAGAGTTGTTCCACGGCAGATCCGCTGCCCGGGTCAAGCAATTTACGGATGTAGAGCTTCAGCCTTTGCTCCGGAAGATGGATTCTGCTCAGGTCTCTTTGGATGAGATGGATCAATACCTTTTGGCTCGTCATGCCAAAGAGGCGAATGACTACATCCGCTCCATCAATCCTGATCCTGCCGCCAATGCAGGCATGACCGATCAGCAAGCAGATGACTACATGAAGTCCTTGCCTGCGCCCAGAAAGGCTGCTCTGGAGAGGCTGGCTAAAGAGGTTGATGACATCACCAAGAAGACCCGTGATTTGATGGTTGACTATGGGCTGGAGAAGCCAGAGACCATCGATACATGGGAAAAGACATACAAGCACTATGTCCCTTTGTTCCGCGAGGAAACAGAAGGAAGCCCCATCAGCATTGGTCGTGGCTACAACATTCGTGGCAGGACCGTGGGGCAGCGTATGGGTTCTTCCAAGAAGGTGGTGGATGTTCTGTCTAACATCGCCATGCAACGGGAAAGAACCATTGTTCGCGGTGAAAAGAACCGTGTTGGCAATGCTCTATACGGGTTGGTCTTGCAAAACCCAAACAAGGGTTTCTGGGCTGTCATCAATCCAGAGAAGACTAACAAGACTGTGCTGACCAGAGAGTTGATTGATCTTGGCATTGATCCGGACATGGTTGAGAACTTGGTCTCTCGTCCTACCCGCAAGGTCATAGACAAGAAGACGGGCTTGGTGACCCAGCAGGTTTCTCCGATGTGGAAGAACGCTGGCAACATCTTCATTACCCGTATAAACGGCGAGGACCGGATCATTGGCTTTAATCTCAACGATGAGAGAGCCATGAGGATGGTCTCGACCTTGAAGAATCTGGATGCCCAACAGCAGGGTGAGGCAATTCGCATGATGGGCACTGCTGGTGATTACTACCGCAAGACCATCGAGGGCGTTGGCAAAGGCACTCGGTTCTTTGCCTCTGTCAACACGCAGTACAACCCAGCGTTCGGTATCTACAACCTGATGCGAGACATTGGTGGCGCTGCATTGAACTTGCAGAACACCCCCCTGAAGGGCAATGAGCGCAAGGTTATCGCTGATGCCTTTACCGCCATCAAGGCTGTGTATCGTGATCTGCGCCGCAAGCGCAATGGTCTGGATGCAGATTCCAAGTGGGCTGAAATCTTTGAGGATTTTGAGCTACAAGGTGGCAAGACTGGCTACCGGGATATGTTTGAGAATGCAGAAGATCGTGCTCAACAGTTGCAAAAAGACATTCAGAACTTTGGTAAGGGTGGTCCCAAAAAGGCTGGCAAAGCGTTGCTCGATTGGCTGTCTGATTTCAACGATGCCATTGAGAACGCCGTTCGTGTTTCTGTGTACAAGAATGCAATGGATCAAGGCATCTCCAAGGAGAGGGCTGCAAGCCTTGCCAAGAACATTACTGTCAACTTCAACCGGACGGGTGCTGTATCGCGTAACTTCCAGACCCTGTTTGCCTTCTTCAATGCTTCTGTACAGGGCACGGCTCGTATCGCTCAGACCTTGCTGACATCCGATGGCAAACTGTCCACCGTTGGCAAACGGATTGTCATGGGTGGACTGTCTCTGGGTGTCATTCAGGCGGTCTTGCTGGCGATGGCTGGATTGGATGAGGATGAGGTTCCTGACTTCATCAAGGACAAGTCCTTTGTCATCCCCACGGGCGATGGCAAATATCTGGCAATCCCTATGCCTCTTGGCTACAACATCATCCCCGGTTTTGGTCGTAGGGTGATGGAGTTTGCTATGTCTGATGACAAGAACATTGGCAAAGCTGTTGTCAATACGGCTCAGATGATCATCGATGGATTCAACCCACTCGGTAGCGCAACCTTCGTTCAAACGCTGACTCCGACCGTGCTCGATCCGATTGTGGCGCTGGCTGAGAACAAGGACTTCACTGGCAAGCCGATTGCTCGTGAGGACATTAACAGCATGAGTCCCACCCCGGGATATACCAGAGGTTCTCAGAATTCATTTGCTGTAACGCAGGGCTTGGCTTATGCCATCAACCTATTGAGTGGTGGCAGTGAATTCAAGAAGGGCGTGATCAGTCCTACCCCCGACCAGATTGAATATCTGATTGGCGAAGTCTTTGGTGGTGTTGGTCGTGAAGCCATGAAGATTGCTCGGGGCGTTGAGGCTGCTGCAACCGGGGAAGAGCTTGCTACATACAACATCCCGATTGCTGGCAGGTTGATTGGAAATGTCCAGCAGAAGGCTGCACAGACCACCCGCTTCTATGAGAACATCAAGCGTCTCAACGAGCATCAGGCAGAGATTGAAGGAAGAATGCTCAAGGGTGAGGACATCTCTGAGTACATCAACCAGAACCCAGAGGCTTCGATGTATCAGGTTGGGGACAAAATCTACAGCAAGATCAGCAAGCTGCGTCAGGTCAAAAAAGCCTTGCAGGAATCTGGGGCTGAACGCGACAGCATCCGAAACATTGACGATGCCATGCTGAACCTGATGACATCCCTGAACCAGCTTTACGGCGAAGCCAGACAGTGAGGTTTTAAACCTTCCGCATGAGAGAGACAGATTGGCGTGCATGGCAATTGATGCACTGAGCGCCGATCTTTCTTCCTCTCGTGTCGTACTTAGGCTTCATCATCTCGGGCGGGTAGGATCGATTGCATTTGAAGCAATACTTCCACCCTTTGCTTGGTTTGCTCGTAGAGTTCCCATTCTGTTCCATAGCGTCTCTCAAACTCTGCCTTCCAAGGGTGGCGGGAAACGGCGATCTGGTTCTTGATGCCCAGCCTGTGGTGGGAAGGACAAAGGGGGATGGTATGGAAATCATCGACCCTTCTGCCGTTCCTGTGGATGTGGTGAATGTCTGGTTCGCTGCGGATGTTCATCTCGTTTAAACAAACAATGCACCCAAGTTCTTGCAGGGTTTGGAACCAGCGTTGTCGTTTATTCAAAAAATGTCCTCCATCTCACCATGCGTCTTTGCGTATGTGAAGAGTAATCTTTTGTCGAGCAAAAAGGCTTTCTTGGGGTTCTTGTCCCCAGAGCCTGTGAACTCTACCCAAAACAGCTTGTTGTAGATGATGCACCAGAAAATATCCCGGGGCTTGATCCAAGCGTAGGAGGAGCCATCATAGAACACCCACCAAGCCGCCTCGGTTGTAAACAAAGCCGAGGGCTTGCCAGACATCTCGATCTCTATCACCACATTGCCGGTCTCCTTGGACTTGGGGTCGAACTTGACCTCAACCCCGTACTGCTTTTCTGGCACCCAGATGTCATACCCCGAGTACCCGTTGACGAGGGTGGCACTGGGGTACTTCCTGCGTAGGATTTGGAGAACCTTGTTCTCGGCAGAAACCCCTCGGTTGAAGTCTTCATCAAAGCTCATTGTTTAAACATTAAGGTAAGAGACTGCCGTCCGGCAGAACTCTGGTGAAAACTTGGCATAGACCCGCTCGGTGATGACGGTGCTTCTGTGCCCCAAGAGCCGGGAAATCTGGGGCATAGGCACATTCTTCTGGGCAAGCTGGGTGGCAACGGTATGCCGAAGCACATGGGGGGTGATGTTCAGTCCCGTCTGCTTCATCAGCTTGGACCAGATAACCCTGAAATCCCTGACCCGCTTACCGTTGTGGTGGATCACATTCATATGATCCCCCTGTAAGCCCTTTAAAAGGCTTCTGAGCGCATCTGACATGGGGACGATACCTCGACCCTTTCTGCGGTGGAAAAACGCTCCTGAGCGGTCGTTGAAGTCCACCAGCCCAGACTCAAAGTCCACCTGATCCCAAGTCAGGGACAGGATGGCTTCCTTCCTTTGTCCGGTCATCAGGGCGATCCGGATGAAGGTGTGAACATGGGGGTGGGGCTTTGCCGCCTCCAGCAGGATTGAGACCTGCGCCTCGGTCAGGAACCGGGACCGGGGAGGGGGGGAGGGTAGCCGGGGGATGGCGGGCAGGAAGTCAATATCACCCCGTTTAAACGCCCATCTCAGGGCTGCTTGGAGCACGGTCAGCTCTCGGTTGATGGTTCCCGGGGATGCCTTGCGGGTCTGGATGTGCCTTTCGATCTGTTTGGACACATTGCGGACGGTGCATCCATACAGGGAGGAAAGATTGCGGATGGCAATCATCCCCCGAGCATGGGTGATGGTCTGCTCCAGATGCTTTCCATATGCCTCCAGAATGTCCTTAATGGTCATTTAGCTGTGATCTCCACGGCAACAAAGATGTATGCAAGGGTAATGTCATCTCTTGTCATCCCCGTTTAATTCAATGAGCTTTTGAAGGTAGTGCAACGCCTTTTGCAGGTCGTTGACACCCCCCTTCTCCTGCCACCTTGATACATACTTGATGATGTTGCCTTCAAAGTAACCAATGTTGTTGGCTGCAATGTAGTCCCAAGGCTGAATGGTTTTGCTCTTGTAATGAGTGCCACCTACCTGCTCATTGTTGGCGGTCATCTTCAGCCTCCGGTTGAGCTTCTACCTCAGATGGATCATCTGGCATCTCGCGTTTAAACTTCTCGATCTCATCCCACACCAGTTGCCCAAAAGATTTACCGGAAGGAAAGCGCATCTGCGCCCCCTCCGTCTTGACTGCCACATTCATGGCGGTCCTCAATCCTTCATCGAATCCCGTGTTGTAGGGATCTTTCTTGTTCATCCGCATGGCTATGCCTTCCCGGGCGACCTGAGAGACGGTCTTCTTGGCTCTCTTGGCAAATTTCTTGAGCTTTTCTGCCTCGGTCGGGTAGACATAAATCATCAGAGGAACGACAGTTTTAAAACGGGTCATTCCGTGCGCTCCATTCTTCGTATTGCTGACATATCTTGTCGAACACAGCCTGAGCCTCGGCATTGCCGTTTAACTCCGTGCGTGACTTGATACCGCAGATGTCATGGATAAATCGGGTGGCAATAGCCTCATTGGCTCTGCCGAGGTTGTAGTTCTCTTGCAAAAACTTGTGGAACCAGTTGTGCCGACACAGCATCCCTGCCTTCTGCACTCGGTTCTTGACCAGCATGGGCGACTCGTCGTCATTTATACGCACCATAGCTACGCCGTACCTTGAGCCTACAAAGTCCCGCAAGAGTTCCTCCGGAATCTCATCCGGATGAATCTTGACGGTCATGATGTAGCCGGTCGCATCCTGCTTGAGAGCGACCTTGACTGCTTCAAATTGCAGGGCACTCACTGCGAGTTCCTCAATCCCAGTTGGTTCTCAAGGTAGGAGATGACCGCCCTGAACCCCACAATCTGGTGCCTCAGATCGGCAATCTCATCACGCAGCTTTGGATCTGGTAAAGATGGAATGACCATCGTTTCTTTCTTGACTTGCCTGACCTTCTTGACCGCAGGTTTAGCCCTCTTCAAGGTTGCCTTGTAGACACGGTAAAGGTTCTTGGACCCCCCGGTCTTCTTGTTCCATTCCTCAAAGGTCATGGAAGGGTTGTTACGCAGAAGCCCAATTTTGTTAATTTTCTTCATGTTCATCTCCATTAAAAGGGATCGTCTTCACCAAAGGATTCTTGCTTGCGAGCAGGTTGTTGGTCCTGCTTGGCGCTGAACTGGAACGAAAGGAAGGTGGTTCCTTTGGACGAGGTCTTTTTCCAACCCGCTACGCGAATCTTGTGAATGCCTTGTCCAATGCCCAGCTTGGCTAGGTCCAGTGTGGCTTCACCGGAATAGTCCGGAGCCTTGGGGTTCTTCTTGACCGAGTTGTGGAACAGAGTTCCGCTATTTGTGTATTCCATTTATTCCTCTTGGAAATTTGACTTGAGTTGAGCGAAATGCTCTTGGACACGCTTGAACAGTTCTTTGCTGTTCTTCTTCAGTTCATCGATTTGCTGTTGGTTGGTCTTCCACAGATCAGTCAGTTCAGTCAGAGAGGTACAAGAGCTTCCCCAAGTGATCATGGACTGCGCGAAAAGTTCATCCTTCGGGTTTTGTTCTTCATACCTGCCAGCGATGATCTTCTTGGGCTGTGGCACTTCCTTGGTCTTGTCTCCGGTGGTTGAGTCGAGTGCGTCATGCTCCACGATCTCCATCGCAGCGACCCACAGGTAGCGGCGCAGGTAGGTCTGCACAGCACCGAGGTTCTGCACCGGATGGCAACCCTTGAGTGATGCCTCGCTCATCGGGGTAGAGATAATGACGACCTCATCGGGCTTGTCGTTGTTGACGATAGTCATCGTCGCCTCATCGTGTCTGAACGAAATGACCGAGGTCAACCCTACCTGCTTGAAAATCTCAAGCGCAGGGACAACGAAGTCTCCCAATTCGAAGTACGAGTAACCAGCGAACTTGTTGTGTCCGCTCTTCTTTAGTGGCGCTTGGTGAAATAGATCACGCGCTTCATTGAGTTTCTGATAGACATTCATGCCTGTTCTCCTTTAAATTGACTGCACCACTGAGCCACACCGCAGAAGTTGCCAGTGCAGCGGATGGCTTCTCCCGGGCGTACTTCAACATAGCCCTTCTCTTTCTCTGCCAACTCCTTGGCTTGCTGTTCGTTGTCGAAAACTCGAATGGCGGTCTTCCTGCCCTCGCGCTTGACGGCATAAATCGTCTCGCGCACCCACCGCTCATCGTCTGTGCAGGGCGGTAGTTCATCGCCCCAATCCGCTTGGACCTTGCTCACGCGATGAGACTCGATCCTTTGCCTGACATACTGCTCGGTCTTGTCCATAGCCCACAGGGGCAGGTCAATGACTTGGATGGGGGCTTGGGGGTAGTCAGGCTTGACAGACGCCTCACGGCGGCTCCAATCGCGTATGAGGGCGCATATCTTCACCCCCTTGACCTTTTGCTTCTTCTCCCGCTCCACCAGCCATGCGTAGATGTTCTGCTGGGCTTCCCATTCGGGCTTGTCCTGCCGCAGCGCCCATGCAGAGGTGAACTTGTAGTCGGTGATGGTGACCCCGTCCGGATCGATCTTCTGGATGTCGATGGCTCCGGAGAGCTTGACCCCGTCAATCTCGGTGGTGATGCGCTCCTCAGTAACATAACCCGGGGCGACCCCCCTCTCTGCCACGACATGAAGCGCAGACCCCAGAAGCTGCCAGAGCATATCGGCAACATCCTGCTCCATCTGCTCCGCGTGCTGGCGGCGCAGACGCTGGATGCGAGGAGGGGAAATGATTTCTGTGACGCTGTAGTCAGCCCTGCCCTTGCTGTAGTAATCTCGGGTTGCAAGAGCGACAAGCGTTTCGGGAACGCTATGCTTGTTTGTGATCTTCAATGGTAGCCTCCATAGAGTGAAAGAACGATGATGAGCCATGTTAGCACTAACACGAACGCACCGCAAGCACTTGTGTTCAAAATCTTGGGGGAGCCAGCCTCCAAGGCAAACAGCAGGAAGATGGTCTTGATCGGAGGCGCACCCAGACTGATCAAATCATCGAAGGCTTTGTCCTATGTCTCTGCGTTTAAACTGCAAGCAAAGCCTGCATCCAAGTTGCTGGAGGGGGATGTGGTGGTGCATATCCGTATCTGGTATGCCAGCCGCCGTCCTGATCTGGACGAGAGCCTGATCCTTGATTTACTTCAGGGGGTTGCCTACGAGAACGACAGGCAGGTCAAGGAGAAGCACATCTACTGGGGATTGGATAAAGAGAACCCGAGGTGTGAGATCCGGGTCGAAGAGCTTGAGTCGGTGTTTAAACGCTGACCCGCAGATCACGCGGCGGTTCATTCGGAAGTCGTAGAAAAACAAATGGACCCGGGTAAGGGTCCATCTGCCCCGCACCGAAAGCGATAGGTGCGGTCTCTTCCGGAGGCTAATCAAGAACGAGTGCTTGGATTTTGATCAACCCAGATTGTTTTGTCAAGCGTTCTGTGTTTGTTCTCTTGACGCCCGTTGGGCGGGGGCGAGAATGATCTTGCCCAGAGATGTCTCTGGTGCAGTTGCCCATTGCGGGGGTGGTTTGCTCCACCCCCTTTTTTTGCACTTGACAAGGTTTTTTTTCTTGCTGTAGGATTGGCTCCGTTGCTAGGCGTGGAAACCGATGCAAGAAGCCGTTAAGCCTGACTCCGACCCCGAATGGGGTGCCCAGTTCCCCAAAAAAGAACTGCGTTTCCACCGGGGTCAGACTTAACGGCTTTTTGTTTTCCACACAGCAACTCGGGTGCCATGCGGTGCGTCGGTGGTGGCATCTTAAAGACCCCGTTACACGAGCGAGCCAGAGCGGGGGCGGTGGGCGAATCCTTAGAGCCGGGTGGTTGAAAAAAGTCTGAGGTAGTGCGGTGCGACGGCATGGCTCCGGTAAGCACGAAGCGCAAAGCGAACTTTGGTAATGACCACGGTAAGGCTGTGCTTTGCTCAAACATTCACCAGAAAGCAAAAAAAAGAGACAGGGTAATGAGGGGTTACAAGACTACATGGAGTTGTTATAGTGGGTCATCATGCAGAGAAATTACAAGCGCGAGTACCAGCTTCAAAAGAAGAGAGGGGATGTCGAGGGCTTCTTGGAAAGACAGAAGGCTCGGCGTTTGTACGATAAGAGCGGCATTGACAGAACAGGGAAGGATATCAATCACATCAAGCCCATCAGGAGGGGCGGTAAGACCACCACAGGCAATCTGAGGTTGCGCTCGCGGTCGAAGAACAAGAGCGACAACAAGAAGTAAATACACCGGAGGCTAACCAGTGTTGAACGAGGTTCAATCATTCGTATCTGCTTTGCACGTTGACGATACGCAGCGTGTAGCTTGTCCCAGTTGCTCACCGCAACGCAGGAAATCCAATCTCAAAGAACTGGTCGTCACCCGCAGGGATGATGCGTGGGTGTACCACTGCCATCATTGCGGAGTCAGTGGCAGCGTTCCGTTTAAACGCATGGAGAGAAAATTGTCGGCAGTCCCTCAACCCACCATCACGCAGTCATCACTGCAACAGCCTCACTACGAGTTCTTAATCAAGCGGGGCATCAGCAAGGAGACCGCTGACAAGATGAAGCTCTTCTCAGCAGATAAATGGTTTCAACGGCTTGGCAAGAGCGCCCCGGCTATTGGCTTTCCCTACTACCGCAGCGGGGCACTGACCGCCGCCAAGTACCGCTGCATCGAGGACAAGGACTTCACGCAGGACGCAGGTGGTGCCCATGACTTCTTCGGCATTGATCAGGTAGACCCCGCCAAGCCCATCATCATTGTTGAGGGTGAGATCGATGCCCTCACAGGCATCGAGTGCGGGATTGAGAATGTGGTCTCGGTTCCCTCTGGTGCGCCCATGAAGGTGGTCAATGGCAAAGTGACTGCTAGTGAGGACAAGAAGTTTTCCTTCGTCTGGAATGCCCATGAGACCCTCTCCAAAGCTCCCTACATCGTCATCGCCACAGACAACGATGGACCCGGTCAAGCTCTGGCAGAAGAGTTGGCAAGGCGAATCGGCAAACACAAGTGCCGTCTTACCAAGTTCGACAAAAAGGATTTAAACGAGGTGCTGATAGCTGATGGCGTGGAGAAGGTCCGCTCCATCATTGATGCCGCCGAGCCTTACCCCGTTGAGGGTTTAAGCTCTGCCACCAAGTTCGTGGACAGGGTGCAGGACTTGTGGAGCAAAGGTACAGGCAAGGGAGTCTCAACCGGCTACACATCCCTTGACCAGATTTACACCGTGGCTCCGGGGCAGTTGACCGTAGTCACAGGATACCCCTCCAACGGCAAGAGTAACTTCGTAGATCAGTTGATGGTCAACCTTGCAAAACAGCACCAATGGAAGTTTGCGGTCTGTTCTTTTGAGAATCAACCCGAGGTGCATATCACGAGGTTCATGGAGATTTATGCCGAGAAAAGATTCTTCGAGGGCACCCACCGGATGAACGACGAGGAGAGGGAGTCATCGTTTAAATGGGTCACCGATCACTTCCTGTTCATGGACTCCGAGACGGTCGAACCCGCCACGATTGATTCCATTCTCAGCAGGGCACAGGCGGCGGTGGCAAGGCTGGGGATCAGGGGCATGGTCATTGATCCCTATAACTACATCGACATGAAGAACCGGGGGGATTCAGAGACCGGGGCAATCAGCGATATGCTGACCCGTGTCCAAGCCTTCGCCAAGGCGTTCGGGGTTCATGTCTGGTTCGTGGCTCACCCCTCCAAAGTCCAGCGATCTGGCAACGATCTGCCCCGTCCTGATGGCATGGCTATATCAGGATCGATGGCATGGTGGGCAAAAGCCGATTGCGGTCTGACGGTCCACAGGGCGCAGACCGGGGTCGAGATAGCGGTCTGGAAATCTAGATACCGCTGGGTGGGTACGCAGGGAGAGGTTTTGCTCAACTACGACAAGGTCACCGGCACCTACAACGAACAAGTCGATGCCTTTTGAGGGGGCGTTTAAACGCTGACCGCAACTGCGGTGACTTCAGACGCAATTGCGGTAGAGATGCACTTCAGATGGACAAAAAAATACCCCGGTCAGGTTGCCCTGCCGGGGTTGTTTCATTTGCCGTAAACAAGCTCGCACTGGTTCTTGGGTACATACTGACAGACCAGCTTGAAGGCGACCAGATACTCCGACCGCCCGGAGGAAAGCACGGTCCCGATCATTCCCTTCCAGAGGACTCGTTGTCTTTTTCTGATTCGGACTTCCATTCGTTCTCCTTTCCTCGGTTGCCCATCTTCCATTGCTCGCGCACATCGCGCTCCAGTTTGTCATCACCACGTTTTTGCTTGACGCCCTCAAGGTAACGCAGCGCACGGTCTCGATCCTCCATGCGCCAGCGTATGACCATCCGGACTTCGCACTGATGACGGAACTCCTCGCTCCAGTCTTCGACTAGTATCATTTCGTTGCTTTGAGAATGGTTTCGGTCAGATCCAGCAGGTTTTTCTTGGACATGGTTGCCGACCATACCCGCTGCAACCCTTGCGGGTCTTTCGCGCCGAGCCACTGGGACTCGATCTTGAGGTGGTATTGATCTCCCGTAGTGGGGGTGACAGCAATATGGAGTTTGTAGTTGTTGCTCAAATTAATGATCATGGTTACTCCACAATGGCATCGAGTTCACGGGTCAGGATGCCCATCACTTGTTGATAGGTTTTGCTCTTACGCGCTGCTTCTATGCTCTCCGGGGTCAGAGGAACACTACCCTTGCCCCATCGATCTATCAGGCTCCAGTTGGGACCGATGACATAAACCCCGTTATCCCAATTGTCGCAATCGAGTCCTGGCAGGGTGTTGATGCCTACCCCCGTCTCGCTACGCACCCCGCTGATAAGGCAAGCAATGCTGCATAGCCTTGCCATGCCATAGCTATTGTCTGTGGTGGGACACCGAAAGCCCAGTTGCTTGGCTGCGTCGAGCAAAGCAATGACTGAGTTGATGTCCCCTGCCCAGTGCAGATAGATGCCGATGCCCTCTGTCTTAGATTGACTTGCTGTAATGACTGCTCTGTTACCCATGATTGCCTCACTTGAAAAGATTAAACACAAACTCACGCCCGATGCACTCACCCGCGAGTCGGGTGCCATCTGACTGCACCCATGACTCCCCGCACCCACTGAGCCAATCGAGTATGCCGATGGTCAGCAGCAGCGCTAGGAAAACCAGCGCGATGAAATGAATGAAAGTTCTCATGATGCCTCCTTTTGAAACTTGAGATTGAACCGAGCAGGGTCTACCCAGAGAAAGATTTTCCTGCCGTCGGTTGATTGAATGTTGATCTGCTTGCCATCATGCCCGAGGTAGACATACCTCTGGCTCCCGTGCAGCAGAGCGCCCGTCTCGACGGGCTTGCCCTCCTTGTTAACTAACGTCATGCGACCTTCCTCCTTACAGTCTTGAGCAGTTGATTGAATGCGGTGGCACCGAGGTCTTCGATCTTGTCCACGTTGACCGCATCTACGAAGCAATCGAGTACATCAGGCGACTTGATACCGATGGCGACGATGGTGACCCCGACCTTGTCTGCCAAGGTTTGAAGGTGCTGCATATGAGACCTCATGTAACCGTTGGCATCAGTCAGGATGAACAGGATGCGGCGGTGTTCAGGACGCTGCGCCAGATCGTCGATGGCATTGGCAATGGCAGAGTAATCTGGTGTGCCTGAGTAGGCGCACTGCTTGATATTGCCAAGCGCAGGGATGGATCGCAGCAGCGACTGTCTCCACGGTTTGAACGGGATAAATTGCGGAGACTCGACGCGACCGCCGCCCTCTGGGTACTCATTCAGGTACTCATTCTTGCCAGAGCGAAACCCCGTCACGGTGAAGGGCACTCGCGCCTTGTGCAGCAGATTTGACAAATGCACCGTGATGGTCTGGGCGACCGTGATCTTGCTGATGTTGGACCCGGGGGTGCCGTCATTCATCGACCCAGAGCAGTCGATCAGGACCGAGACCGCCGAGGTCTCAGCCTCCACATACTGACGGCGGCTGAACACATTGGCAGATCCGATGGCGAACTTGGTCAGTGCGCGGCGGTCCAATCGCCCGGACTCTTCCGACTTGCTCCAGCCGACAAAGTCCAGCGAGCGCAGCAGACGCTGGAGATTGTTGCGGGTCATGCCCATGCCCTGCGGCACATTGACAAGGTCATCAGCGTATCGCGCCTGACCCAGTTGTTTGTTCATTTGCATAAAGCCTCCTCAAATGAAGTCGATACGTGCCCAGATGGGCTTGCCGGGATGAGGTCTTGCGCGTACCTCATCAGCCTTGGATCGGATGCCCTCGCAGCGGTCTTGAATCAGTGCAACAGGCTCGACATCCCTGCCTGTGGGTTCGGAGTGTCCAGAGCCGTTGCCAGAGCCGTTTTCCTCTGAACCCTTGTCTACCCCTTCCCCGGGCGTTTGCGCGTCTCCTGCGCCGTTCTGATCGGTCTGAGAGGCATCCCCGGGCTGCTCTCCCGACTGTTCTCCCGGCTGATCCCCGGGCTGACCCGGTTGCTGACCCGGCTGCTGATCCGACCCCCCGGGTTGCTCTCCCGACTCCCCGGGTTGCTGCTGCTGCTGACGGGTCTGCTTGAGCCGTGCATACAGTTCGATGGCGATCTGTGCGATGCGGTGCGTATTTTTTGCTTGCTTGGCTGCTTTGAGTGCCCAGCGCAGTTCGACCTTGTACGGTGATGCATCGATGATGGACGGGACGCAGACCTCATATCCGTTTAAACGGCGACCCTCGATGGCGAGCATGAACGGGATGTTTTTGAAGTCATCAGGCTTGACATAGCCATCTTTGCGGAGGATTTGATTGGTCAGGAACTCAAACAGAGACCTAGCATTGGGTGCGTAGCCTGAGTCGATGACCTTCTGTTCGATGCGCGGGTCTTCCAGCCCGTTGATCAGCTTGCCGACATAGTCGCCGTGCTGTTCTCGGGCTATGTCCCAAGGCTCATCCTCGGTGAACCATTTGTGTCCGAGTTCATGCAGCGCGTAGCCGATGAACTCGTTGAACATCGATTGCGAGACGGGCTTGGTCTCATCGATGCCGGGGAACATGATGTAGGTTGTGTCCCCCTCGTTCTTGATCCCGGCGGTGGAGCCTGACCAAGAGACAACCAGCTTTTCAAAGCTGTTGCTGGTGGCTTTGTAGACGCGCTCCAGAGTCGCCTCGACTCCGCGCTTTGCTTCCAGTGCAATCATGGTGATCCTTACTTGGTCAGTGCGAGTTTGAAGTCGCGTTCGTTGATATGAGAGGTGTAGACCCCTTGCAGTTCCACCGAGCAGTCCGCAGGGAACTTGTTGATGATGGCATTACGAAAAGCAGCCTGTACAGGCATACCCTTCTTGACCGCCCGTGCCCATGCCAGAAGCTGGCGCAGCGAGGGGGGCTGAGTCAGCAGCCCTGCCCGTGCCTTCTCACGCGCCACATTGGCGAACTGCACGATCATCCGAGCGGCGTCGAGCGTGATGCCTGTGCGGTTGACCAGCAGCCCGATCTCATCGTTCTCGGGCAGGTAGTCGAACAGCAGCGTGAAGGAGAAACGGTCGATGAACGCGCTGTTTTGTTCACGCACCCCTGCGAAGTTGCCAGAGGCATCGCCGTGTCCGTTGCTGTTGTCAGCGCAGAAAAAGGCGACATGGGAAGCAACAGGGATGCGTTCTCCGGTCTCGCTGATGGTGATGGCACGGTGCGGGGAGCGTTCGCACAGGGCGTGGAGGGCAGAGAGTGACTGAGCACGGGCAAAGCCGATCTCATCGAGCAGGACCAGCGCACCGGGGTGCTTGATTGCCTGAGTGATGATCCCGGGCTTCCAGACCACCGAGCCAGACTCGATGCTGTTGCCACCGATGAAATCGGCACGTTCAAGGGCTTCATCGAAGTTGATGCGATACAGGCGGCGCTTGAGCCGCGCTGCGAGTTGAGTCACGAACTCGGACTTGCCTGTGCCGCGCTCACCAGCGAGCCAAGTGTTGTCTGGGAGGGGGTCATCGATTGCGATGAGCGCCTGATGCAGGTGCTCGGGGTTGAAGACATAGTCATCGACCACGGCGGGGGCATGGGGATCGTTCCAGAGGGCGACCTCCATGTTGCCGAAGTCCTCGCCAGAGTAGACGCAGGAGGTGTCACCGAAGACATCCTTGGCGGGGGCAACGGTGAAGGAGGGCAGGGCGGCGGCGATGGTCTTGAGTTGCTGCTCAGTTGCTTTTTCGCGGAAAGAATCGAACAGGGCAGAGACCTGCTGGGTGATCTCGTTGCTGATCCGGGCGGGGTCAGGCTTGCTGATGGAGTCCACCCGGGAGACCAGAGACTCGGAGAGGGTGCGAAACTCGGTCTGCATGGAGTTGTTCATGGACCGCACAGAGGCAGAGAGGGTGCCGACCTCCCGCAGGGCGCTCTCCGCAGAGCGTAGTGCGTTGATCGCGCTGGTGTTGGAGGCATTGACCTTGTCGCGCAGGTCATTGTCGATGGCGCTCTTGGCGGTGACGATGTTGGGCGCGGGTTGGACATTGAGCACGTTGTCCCAGTTGGCGATGCCGCCATCGATCAGCGCCTTGACGGCGGCTTGAGCGGCTTTTTTGTCATCGAGCGGGACTTGGCTGTGCTGGACCAGCACGGTGTTGAGTTGGACCAGCGAGAGCAGGGCAAGACGTTGTTGGTAGTTCATGGTTTAGCCTCCGATGAATTAAAGGGACAGGGTGTTGCGGTCATTGGGGCAGGTCGGCAGACCTTGATTCGCCCAGTACTGCGAGAGCCGCACGGTGTAGCCACAGGACGGGCAAAACGCTTTGAGCATCCGAGTGGTTTGTTTTTTCCTCACAGCCTCGATGTTTAAACGGGCATGTGGGTAGTCTCCGAGACCTGCCATGAGATTGGAGAAGTTCGTCTTGAAGGTATCACCTGCCACGGTTGCGGTAGGCTTGCCTTCGAGCCAGAGGGAGCGGACGCACTTGACAAACTTTTTGCCGTGACCGTCACCGTCAGTGGCGGCGTGGGCGAGTTCATGGACCAGTGTGGCGAAGACCTGCACCTTGTCATCGACCACCGGGGAGATGAGGATTTCATGGTGCTTGTCGCTCGATGCTTTGGGGGACCAGTGCTCACCGATGAATCGGTTGTTGGCACGGGCGCGGCTAGAGGGGAAGCCGCAGGTCACCCTGATGCGCTCGGGCAGGGGATAGCCGTTGCTGTCGAAAATGGGTCTGAGTTCCTCGACAGCGGCATTGAGCCATTCTTCTCTGATGGTATGCATTGTCACTCCTTGTTACGGTGCTTAGGTTGTCTAACGTACTTTGTGCGGACGGTATGCCTTCCAGCCCCGCTGGAGCGGGAGTGTTTGGCAACGAAGTTGCGTGGTTTCATGGTGCATCCTGAGTTGAACGGTTGCGAACGTACTGAGCGGCGGCATCCGCGAACGTCATGCCGCTGAAGTACAGGTGCTTGGCGGTGTCCCAGTCGATGCGCCCAGCATGGCGCTGATCGAGGGTGATGACTGCGTCAGAGAAACGAGCCAGCCAATCTGCTTGCCGCTGGGCTTTGGTTTGGGCGAAGTGTCGCTTCATGGTTTATCCTCCTTATTTAAATAATTAACATTTAAGGTTGGAGGCAACGAGTGCCATATTCCATTCGCGAATGGTGATCCTCCTGGGCAACCACACCGGTCTGCGTTTGGAATAAATGCGTGCGCTGAAAGGGGGCAACAGTTTGCCGTCAATGAATGCTCGCGCACGAACATCTTTTCCTGCCAATGCCCAACCCATGAACAGACCATAGTCAAACCCCTCAACTCGCACACGGTGATTCTTGATCATGTAGTCCACCGCGACCAATGTAGGTGCGGTGAAATAGACCTGATCTGCCTTGCGTTCGTTTACATAAAATTGCATGATGTTCTCCTGTTATTGAGTTGAATTGCGGGACTCATGCGGTTCGCGGCAGATGCCTTGACCGATGAGGTCGGACGCAGTGCGTCCAAACCAGCCTTGCAGTTTCCAAGCCAGACCAGTGTCGATCAGGTGTTGCCAAGCCTGGATGAAGGTCTCATCATCAGACGGGCTGATGCCCTCTGCGATGCTGACTGCGTCAAATGCGTTCATGTAGCCTCCTGAGTGGATGGAATGACAACGTAAAAAACCCGAGTGAATCGAACAACCTCGCCCCCGACAGTGCTTGCTCGGTTGGCGGCTTGCGTGTAGTTGGTGTAGGTGGTTGGTTCGACTCGCCCTTTGTAGAGTTTGCCGAGAACGTCAGTTCCGTTGCGGAGCCGATAGGTGATGAGATTGCTCATGGTTAAGCCTCCTGAGTTGAATGGTTAGTAAAGGTTGGACTGTCCACGGGCGCGGTACGAGGCGCTGACGCGCTCTTCATACTGCTCTTCCTGTTGGTCTTGGAAGTCCTGCCATTCGCGCTCGAAGCGGTTACGTTCGTGTTCGATGACGGCTTCACGCGCTTGCTTGAGCGCCATCCGGTCATGTTCAATGAGGTGTTCAACAACATTCTTGTTGTAGAGAAGAACCATCAGGGCGTTGTACAGTTTTTGTTCAGTGTTCATGTAGCCTCCAATTGATGCGGGATTGCATCCGCAAGCACACTGCGAACAATGTGCTTGAAGGGAAATCCCTTGTACCCATCGCTGGGGAGCGCACTCGCCTACGTTCTCGCCGTAGGGTCAAAGCGGTCAGCCTTATCTCGTTCGGTTGCCTGATCCCATCCGGGGGCAGTGCCTACTAGCCTTATCTCTGCGTGATGCAGTTCGCCATTGGCGGGTCCATCAGGTAACCCTCGCTCAGAGCATTGCTCTGGGATTTGTCTTTCCGGTCAGCCCCCTGAAGGTGTAGGTGGGTGGCTCGTTGGTCTGACACTCGCTGATGCGTTGTCAGCGATGCCGAGAGTTTAAACGGACAAAAGCACGAACGCAACCCCCATGCAAGCATCACCCTCAAAATGTGTTGTTTTCCCTCTGTAGATCAATCCCGACTAATGCGTGGGGTTATTACCTTGCCGGGGATGCCCGAAGGGCGGCAGATACGAACAACCTTGACATGGCGTGTAAACGCAGCGAAGGTATGGGGTAGGTACTCTGAGTGCGAGAGAAGTGCTTAGAGGGGCTTTTA
>Ga0194129_10001678_pt1 | contig 35585 bp, 34 predicted proteins | sample TA2KigCa35mmetaG_FD_150862 | JGI IMG/M metagenome (GOLD analysis project Ga0194129, IMG submission 150862) | Freshwater microbial communities from Lake Tanganyika, Tanzania - TA2015038 Kigoma Deep Cast 35m | ecosystem: Environmental > Aquatic > Freshwater > Lake | place: Tanzania: Lake...
AAGGAGTACCTAATACAGGAGTTGTTAATGTGGGAGATGTAAGAGTCTTATTGGTTAAAGTCTGAGCAGTACCAAGGTCAACAATATCACCAGCGGATGTACCACCGATGGTCTTACCAAGAACTTGAGAAGCAGAGAGTACCGTAGTACCATTAACCATGTAGGTCTTGCCCGTAGCAATATCCCAGTTCTCACTTGACTTCAGTGATGAAGCTGTGTTGTTCCAAGTGATTGTCTTACGAATACTTACAGAACCAATTCCGATACCACCACCATCAAGCAGAGCGTTTGTAGATATTGCAGAAGCGATACCAATGTTAAGATCTGCGAGTTCAAGTGCGGTTGAGTTGATAACTGTCTGAGTGCCATCAACATATAAATCACCTTTGATTCTTACCGAACCAGTATTATCACCAACAGCTGCTGGGTCAATGACAATTTCAGCAGGACCAGTAATTTGTGTGGTGATGTTGATTCCTACACCAGAAGCACCACTTGATAACTGAGTACCAGTTACAATACCAGAAGAGTTGATATTTGCCGCTGTAATAGAACCAGTTATTGTTGGTGCAGTAATTGATGGTGTTGTCAATGATGGTGATGTAGCAAATACATTGGCACCAGAACCAGTTTCATCAGTTAATAATGTCGCTAAGTTTGCTGAAGAAGGAGTCGCTAAGAATGTAGCTGCTCCAGCAGCAAGTCCACTAATACCCGTTGAAACTGGAAGACCAGTACAACTAGTTAATGTACCTGATGCAGGAGTACCAAGAACTGGTGTTGTTAATGTTGGGGATGTAAGAGTCTTATTGGTTAAAGTATCTGTTGAAGATGTAGTTACAACGTTAACACCTTCAATCGCAACAACTCCAGCAGAAACTCTTGAGATTGTAGTATCTGTAGCGTGACCAAGTTCAACTGAACCAACACCTAAAGCTGTTGATGTAGATGCTGTAATTGCAGAAACTGGAAGACCGCTACAGTTGGTCAGAGTACCAGAAGAAGGAGTACCTAATGCAGGAGTTGTTAATGTTGGGGATGTAAGAGTCTTATTGGTTAATGTCTCTGTGCCTGCTAATGTTGCAAAATCAGCATCAGTGACTGCAGTGTTAAACTGGGCGATAGTACCAGTTATAGTGTTGCTACCAAGAGCAATCGACTTATTAGTTAATGTTTGTGCTGAAGCAATACCAGCGACAGTATCAGAACCACCGAAGAATGTAGCCGTACCTGATGCAGCCGCAGGAGCTACAACTGTTGTAGTTCCCGCTGTTGAACCAGCAAGAGTAAGTCCGCCAGAACCAATAGCTGGTGTGGTCAGTGTTTTGTTTGTAAGAGTATCTGTTGAAGATGTAGTTACAACATTAACACCTTCAACAGCAATTCTGCCTGCAGAAGCTCTTGAGATTGTTGTGTCTGTAGCGTGTCCTAACTCAAGGTTACCGCCAACTGCTAAAGTATTTGTGCTTGCATCAAAGGTTAAGTCTGCATCCGTTGAAGATGCTGTCATTGTTCCAGTTGTTTGACTGGTAACAACAACCCTTTGAGAACCGGAAGCAGCACTTAATGTTGATCCAGTATTTGAAAGACCTGTACCATCACCATAAAAACGAGTTGCAGCGATTGCTCCGTCTGTGATGGATATTGCTGTTCCTACTTTAATTGTAGTTGTTGTAATTGCAAGACCGACAGCATCAATACCACCAGAAGTGATGGTTGCTCCAGTACCAATAACAGCCCTCGTTGCAGTTATGACACCAGCACTTACAATATGTCGATTATCATCAATAATATTTGAACCCGAAATTTTGATTGCCATTTTCCGGTAAAGTTTTTTAGTTTATCTTGATTTATTTATTTGGATTGCTTGTTAAGAATAGTTGTAAATGGATAAAATACCATACCATTCCGATCCCCCATCAAGAGTATAGAAACTATACACATCCGTCTTGCTTGCAGCGGTTGTTCTGGTAGGAACGGTAGCGTTTGGCCACTTGACCGAAGCGGGCCAGGTGATTACTCTACCTGCAGTACCATCATTAGTTAAGTGCAATGTAAATACAATTACACCACTTGAAAGACCATTTCCTAAACTAAATGCGAATGTGGCATTTCCATTTAAAGTCGCAGTTACAAATAAACCGTTGTCGAGATTGATTGTTGGAGCCGCTCCAGTATTTCCTAATGCATTTATTTTTTCTGCATAGTTTACTAAGGTAATCTTATTGACGTTTCTACTACTATCAATAATTGTAGAACCACCGATACCAATAGTTCCAGAGCCACCAGTGATATATGTACCATTGGCGCTCTTAATATTCAGTTGTGTATAAGTTGAAACTCCAACAGCATTAATTCCATCTGAGGTGATTGTAACAGCAGAACCGACAATTACAGAGGATAGTGTAGAAATTCCAGATGCACTTATATTTCCAACTACATTTCCACTGAATGTTCCTGCCGTGACGATGCCCGCAACGAATCCACCACCAGCATCACGAGCAACAATCGCAGAAGCTGTGTTTGCTGATGCTGCGTTGGATGTTACAGTAAATGTTTGGCCAGTCGCACCAGTATAACTTGCAGAACCAGATAATCCAGTCCCAGATGTTGCAAGAGTTAAAGTTCCTAATGTTCCGCCAAGTGAAATGCCAGAAATTGTGGAGTTTGCAAGGTTTGCATTTGTAATACCAGCAGATCCACTTAAGTTAGAGTTGGTAAGACCCGTAATATCAGAACCAGAACCACTAAAACTTGTAGCCGTAATAATTCCAGCATTTATACCAGATCCATTAAAACGACTGGTGCCAATCGTTGCACCTGTTCCATCAAATGTAAAGTTGGCAGAACCACCAAGAACTCCAGAATTATTAAATTGTACTTGAGTGTTTGATCCACCAGGAGTTACCGTTCCACCTTCAATGAAGATTGTGCCAATACCTGCAGTAAAGTTAGTGAATACAGTTGAAACACCAGATCCACGGAAGTTTAATAATGTAACACCAGATCCAACAAATCCCCCAGCTGTTGAGATTCCAAGGTTTGGAGCTGCGTTAACACCGGTTAAGTTTGATCCATCCCCATAATATTTAACTGCTTGTCCAGCATTTGCCGCAGTAATGATACCAGCAAACAATCCCCCACCCAAGTCTACATTATCAATCTTTAAATATGTGGCAAAAGTGGATACTCCAGTTGCATTAATGCCACCCGAAGTAATTGTTATTGCAGAACCAACAATTGCTGATGATAACGTAGAGACACCACTTAAACTTAACTGTGTTCCAAATAATGTGTCTTGGTGAGTTGCGATTCCTACAAATGTAGAAACACCAGCTACATAAAGATAATTTGTAGTTGTTAATCCAGATATTGATATATTTTTACTAAATTCTGCCCCATTTAAGAACGTTGCAAAACCAGTTATTGCTAAATTGTTGATATTAACTTGACCACCCAACAATACATTACTCAGAGTTGCTTTTGCAGTTGCGTCAGCAGTTTGAATACCAGAAAGACTTACAAGTCCTCCAGATGTTTCAAATACTGTTGTTGTTCCTACTCTATAAAAAGATGCTGTCGCAACTCCAAGTTGTGAATGTGTTGACTTAAATTCATTAACTGTAGTGATACCAGTGACGATGGCATTAGTAACACCAATTCCACCTTTAACATTAAAATCGTGTGCAAGAACACTGGTTCCTACACCGACTTTATTATTATCGGCGTTTACAATAAACAGACCACCATTAACTTCAAGACCATTCTTAACAATGAAGTTCTTAGTAATTCCAGCCATTGAGGTTCACTCTCCCCTCGATGAGTTTTTACTATTTATCAGAGAGTTCTCATAATGAATGCAAGTGCATAATATGGAGGTCTATTTTCGTGAGATGAACCACCTCCAGTGTTAGCAATAGTTACCGTATGGTCATGTGTTCCACCACTGTTTATTGTTGTGGCGGTTGCTGTTGAAACCGTAATACCTGTGGTCTTGGTGTTGGTGTTTTCCTGAGATTCACCTTGGTTGACAGCCTGCACAATGTTGCCAGAAGTGCCGGAGTTCCAAGCGCCGTTGTATTCGGAGAATGAGTGGAAGTGACCAGGATCTATAACCGTTGAAGTTGAAGTTGAACTTGCAGTATGAATGTGAGCTCCAGCAGCTACAGTTGAGCCACTATGCCCATGTGATGGAAGTTGATCCGTAGTCAGAGTTACACCATCAGAACCACCAGTATTTCCTGGAGAATATACAGAACCTGCACCAACAATAAATCTGTTTCTTAAGTCTGGAGTTCCATTGGTTCCATCACAAATAGCCCATCCTGTTGGAACACTTCCAGTAGAACCAGACCACATGATAATACCGCCAACAGGAATTGTACCTGCACCGATGAATGAAGATCCAGCAGAAACTGTTGCATTTCCATTAACAGTTAACGTTCCATCAACACGCGAAGTACCAACTACGTGATGCTTGCTCTGTGGAGCCGTTGTACCTACACCTATACGATCAGTATCTGCAACAACAAGAGTATTTCCTTGACCTGCGTGACTGATTGAGAAGAATGATCCGCTGCTTGCAGAAGATCCTTGATAGTTGTATGTCAAGAGAACTGATTGGAAGTTATCGGTTCCAAATGTTCTACCGATTGCAATACCTGCAGAACTTGACACTGACAGATTTGGTGTAAGGAATCTTGCAAGACCACCATCCACACTGGTCGAAACACCAGTAACGACATTCAATCTAGCGGGGGTAAGAGTTGTTCCGACTCCAACATTTCCACCTCTGTAGATACCAGTACCGAGTCCAGCCTGAACACCAGTCCACTGAGATTCAGCAGGGAGATTAGTAATGTATTGACCATCACCATAATAAGTTACAATACCACTTATTGCTGTGATAATTCCAGAAGAAATTGAAGTGATTCCTACGTTAATAACATTTGAAATCGAAGCAGCACTAATAGTGACAATACCGCTAATTCTTGCATCACCAACAACATCTAATGCAGATCGTGATCCCGTTGTGCCAATACCAATTCCCGAAGAAACATATGCATTTCCCGTAATCTGCAACTTTTGATTATTAAATCCTGTTGAAGATGCAGCACCAATAATTAATGTGGAATTATCTTGGAATAAGAATTCTGGATTACCCGTGTTTGTATTTGATGGGCTCTTATAAAGAACTTGATTTGCAGAACCAAATACAAGACCGTTTGGAAGTGTTCCAATGAAACCATATGGTTCCCACTGGTTATTTACAGTGTAAATCCATCCAAGATATTCATTATGTGCAGGTCTTGCCTTATAAACAACATCACCAGGAGTGCCAGCAGTTGCAGGAGTTGTTCCGATACCAACAGTGAACTTACGAGCAACATCTGCATCACCAGCGATGAACAAGGATCTTGCTTCGATATCATTAGTTGATGAGAGTTTGTCATTCAGAACAACTGGACTATCAAATGTTTGAATCTTCTTAGTTGGTGATATGTCTGGTTGTTCACCAGTTATTGTCTCAACTGGATTTTCGTAGTCTTTTGCATTCTGGAATACTCCCCTATCATCCATTCCGCTGTAAAATACGGCACCGCCATCAAGTTTTGCTGCACGACTTAACTGAATTTCTTTTTCTGTGAGAACTCTACTTTGTCTGTCTGGGAATGCTGTTGAATAGTTACCAGGCCCAAATCCAAGATACTCAAATGTATGAGCTGATGCACGAATGATTGAGTTTCTACGCAGTTCTACGGGAGTAATTCTAACTCTCTTCAGTGCTGTTCCTGCAGTGTGATCTTGTCTTGGAGTACCAAATAATGCACGGTAAACTAACAGAGCACTTCCAAGAACAGTCTCCTTAATTCTAAAGATCTCATCATCAATCTGGAAGTAATCTCCAATTCTAAATCCAAGGGTATCTGCATTACTAATCACAACTGGAGTTGAATCCGAATCTGTTGATAAGATCTGTGCTCCAAGAGTTGTTGTGATGCCAGCATACTGAGTCAGAAGACGACCAGCGGAAGCTTCATTCTCTTTTGGATTAATGATGTGAACAAAGTTTTCGCCAAATACTTCGCCACCATAAGAAGTCAACGATGGCAGATAAACTGTAATGTTTCCGCCAGTTGAAGGTGAAGAAGATGTGATGCCTACATCGATTGAAACGGAAGTATTGGATTTAATTTCTGTAACAATGAAATCATTATTAAAGAGTACTTGATCAGCACCACCGATTCTAACCTTTCCATTCTTTCTCAGACCATGAGCACTTGTGAAAGTAAGTGTTCCAATTCCAGACTGAGCGTAATATGTAAAGGTTGAAATTCCAAGAGTCTTACCAGTCAGAACTGCTTGAGCATTTGCAGCTTGAACAGAAAGATCTGAACCAATTCCAATGACTTCTCTAGATGATTGAACATTGATTTGATTAAATGTACTGATTCCAGTAATTTTATACAGAGTATTGTAACCAGAATATCCCTCTGAAGTTACTCCAGAAACACGAATACTTTCTCCAACATGATCATAGATTTGAGTTACTCTGACTGTTGCTTGAGTATGTGGAGCATACGTTCCGATTCCACCAATAATATTAACGAAGTCACCAACTTTATATGCTCCTCCGCCATCCATGATGTGAACATTGGTGATTGTACCCGCAACACTTACGGTTACACGAGCATTTGCAGCTTGACCAGTTGTGGATAATCCAAGTGGCACAGCATAGAAGGTTCCACTTGTATAACCAGCACCAGCATTTGAGATACTTACAGAAGTAATACCAGATAATCTATGTCCTTGTGGAGTGTAGATTGTATGTGCAGTTCCAGATGCAGATCTAATGTTATTGATTGCAATTGCACCACCAAGATCATACTGACGTTTCTCTTCTGTTTGTTTGGTGATACTGCTTTGTGGATCATCAATGTCTACCTGACCGATAACAAATGAGTTTGCAAAAGTATTTGCTGAGTTTGCATCAGATATTGTGCTATCTCTATTAATCTGTGGATATAACTTTTCGATAGGCTGACCAAACTTCAGATGTGTAAATGGATCTGTCGATGGTGAGTTACCATAGTTAATTAGTGTCAGATAGTAAATACCATCCTGAACATTTTGGACATACTTTTGAATCTCTTCAGACTTATAAATTTGATATGAAGTTGATAACTGCTTCTTCTTAAAGTATGGAAGACTTGAAGTTCTATTTGTTGTTACCCCAGTGAATGTGCCTGGATTATTTGTTAAGGAATATGTAAACTGTCTTGCACTGGTAATACCAGTAACCGTAAAGGTTCCATTGAATGCGGTACTTGCGATACCTGCAGTATTTGCAGTTGATACAACATTTAAAACTTCTACCTGTGATCCAACTCTTAATTCATGGGGGAGTTCTGTGTTGACGCTGACAACACCACCAGCCCAGTTTGCACCAGAAATGAATCTAAAGTTTCTTAATTCAGTTGAATTTGATAATGTTGCAGATGTTGATGAGAAATACTTTTGAATCTCAGTTGTTCCTGCACCAATGACATTATTAGATTCCTGAAGAATGTATCCTTCGATTGGCGCAGCACCAAGATTAACTGCATCTTTTGGAAGCACATAACGAACCTTATAGATTGTGTCTGAAGCATCTCTTGTATCTGGAGTTCTCTTGAAATATGTTCTTGCAGTTGAATCATATAATGTAGATGATTGCAATGCTGGATAGATGCTGTTCTCAGATGCTGCAATCGCAACTTTGATAAACCACTGCGAGTTGCTTGTATCAAAACCAATAGGATGGCCAATATATCCAGAAACCTTATCAGATACTCTACTTACAATCTTTAATGTTCCGCCTCTAGAATTAATTGAGATTGGATTGTCGTTAACTGCATCATTCAGAGTCTTTGCAACCTTGATTTGATTGCTTCCAATTCCTACAGCAATTGTATTTGTAATCGTATAGTATATAGTATCTTCATCTAAACCATCAGGAAGTTGTCCAGTCTCACTGATAACACGAACAGTCTCACCGTTTAAAAAATCATGTCTGGTTGTCAGCGTGATCAGATTGGATGTGATGCTGTTGATACCTGCAGCTCTACCAACATAATACTTTTTCTCTGCAGATAACTGAGTGTTCGGCATTACAATACGTGCCGAATATGTTGTAGTGACTCCGGACTGGGCAATATCTAAGTATAAGATATCATTATTCTGTGCGCCGATTCTGAATCCATCAAGAACTTCTTGTGGTGCATCTTCTTTATCTGTATATCCATACAGATATAACTTTGTTGTATCACCAACGGAAACTGTCTTTGCATAATCAAGTGGTAAGAAGTTTACCGAAACCTGATTAACGTCTCTTTCTTTTGGTGTAACAATGTGAGTAATATATCCAAGATCATCTTTAGTAAATGCATCTCTTCTGAATCCCACCGCTTGGAACGCTTTCGCTCCAAAGTTTGAGTTAGAGTTGTTGACGGAGAAATCACCACCACTTTCTACCTGGAAATGATTTGCATAACCGATGGCAAAAACGGAAACGATTTGAATATAAGAGTTATTGATCGCACGAATATGATAACTCTCATAAGATGGCTTATATCTCGATAATGAATCGGTATGGAGATTTGATACTGATGTAGAATCCTGATACGCACCAGAGTTTGTATCATATTTTACGAATGCTTTATCATCTTTTTGCAGACCAATACCAGTATATTGTGCAACAACCATGGATTTAAATCCATCAGCCTTTGTACCATCAGCCAACATACCACACATTCCGAATACAGAACGTACCGAAATGTTGAAGACGTATGGAGATGCAGATGTTACTGTATCAACAGCAAGACTTACATTTGCACTAGTAACTGTTGGTAAAAGATTGGTTGGAATATTTTGAACTTGATAGGTAAACTGAGTTGAACTTGTGACAGAAGAAACAACATACTGTCCATTGTATCCAAGTGCACTTATTCCACTGATTTGAATTGGAGAATCTACAGAAAGTTGTGGGAATGCATCAGTTGTGGTAACTGTAATCGTGGTGTTTCCAGAGAGTCCATCTCCAGATTTAATGCTGCTGATTCCAATCGCAGCACCACGAGATCCTACAATACGATATTCATCAATTACTGGTTGAATATCCTCATCACTTGGGTAGTCTGGTGAGATTGGCCTACCACTGCTGTTTCCATACGCAATACCAATCTTTTCATAGTAAATGTCAAGGTCTGTCCTTGCAGTCTCAAATGTTTGGAAGTCGTCTGAAATTTTAACATCATTTACTCCATCTGCATATTCAAATGCTGTGAGTTTATGGTGAGAAAAATTTGGAACAAATAAGTTAGTTGTATAGTCTTTATAGCATACTCCGTTAGGATCTGAGTCTAAAATTGAAAACTGCCAGAAATAGCAGGCACCAGTAATTCTAAAAATTGCAGATCTTTCAATCTGATCGTTTTCTGGGTTTGGAACATACAATGGACGAATCTTTGTCTTACGAAGATCCATACCCACGATGGAAGTTCCTCTTGGAACGATGACACCACCGTAAATACTATTCAGTTTATAAAGAGAATTATTTGCACTCGTTAAATCAAAGTCTGTAGCACTTGAAAACTCGCCAAAGTCTGATGAAGTTGCACCACTTCTTAATTTATAGTTTGATGCGTCATCAGGAATCCAACCTGGGCGGTTATCTATAAGGTGTTCTCCAGGATAAAGAACAATTGTTGTCTTATTAAATCTATCGTTATCAAGGCCTCTTTGATATGAAAATCTAGATGCTTCAATTAAAGCCCTTTGTATTGTTTTGAACGGGCGGCCCAACGAATTACCTTGGTTTTCAATTGAGTCTGTGGAATCGATTGCGTTAGGATCAACGTAAATAATCGTACCACGAGTTGATTTCAGAAAATTATCTAATCTGGAGAGACCCATCTTATTAGTTCTATAGTTTCCGTTATAGATTATTTATCACATGAAAAAGAGGAGACCCATAGGATCTCCTCTGCACGTTCCTTCACACGGAATCTATATTTTACCATACTTTTGTTCTTTCCACAAAGGCTTCAATCCCTTTTCGAAAACCATAAGATACCGATGTTTACGAGAGCGATCCCTCCACTCACCATCAGCACCTCGAATACTACCTCTAGAATGTTTAGTTCCGTCAGCATAATAAAAATCTTTTTTGGGATCTGTCAGGCCGTAATATTGAAAATTGCAAGCTCTGTATATAACTCCAGTGTGGTGATCAGCGTCAGCGTAACTAAGAATAGCACGAACTGTGGCATCTTTTCTAAACCTCCTAATGCAACGACTTAAGAACCAAGATGTAATGTTGTATTCTTCTTTTTGTATGTCAGGACGTATACAGAGCCTTGATAACTCGTATATTCCTTGTTGTTGATTTCTTTCTAATCCAAATGCCCCTACGGCAATTTCTGGAACTGGAAGACCAGTAAAAACGCAAGTGCCAAGGCACCCACCAATATTAAGAGGGCATTCGAATGTGGATCTAAAAAGTCCATAGTTGAAACCAGATTTAAAATCTTTGGATTCATCTTTTAGATAGTGGTGTGTGTAAAGAAGATCTTTGATCTCTTCCTTACTTACTTTATCTATATAAAATTCTGATTTCATCTAAGTATTTTTACTCACTATGTTTTGATATGAAAATATATTTTTCATATCTTCATCAGTAACGCAAAATCCATAGCACCACAATATTCTAGGAATTTTTCCTACTACCTGAGTCACTTCATGTTGTAAATGAGATACTGTATAGATCAAGGCATCTCCAACGTTTATATCATACTGCTTTCCATTTATTATTGTTATCCCTCCATCTATTGGTTTTTGAGTTAAAAAATTGCAATGTACCGTATATGTATTTGGAAGATAAATTGGATCCTGATGTAAAGATATACTTCCAAATTCGAACCCAATACCAGTTACTATTCCATGCCGAAATTGATTTGGAAATAATGCATTTTTTAATCGTAAAGTTTCTATTATTCTTTTTTGTATATTAAAAGCTTCTTGAGGATATTCAACTTTTTCTTTATCATTTTCAGGGCCTTTATATACCAAATTACCATGTATTCTTGTTGTTAATCTTGTTCTCGGATAGTTGATATCCATCCCAGGATCAGTAAAAAAACTTTTATGGTAATTATTTAAACTCCAATCATTTAGTACTTTAATCTCATTTTCTTCTAAAAAATTTTTAATTATTTTGATCATTCAAGTTGTTTACAATCCATCATGTATTCTACAGTATTTGCCACATCATTCATAGCGTCACGAAGATATGGTTGCTGTCCTGATTCTTGTTTGACAATTGGACGACTGTCATCAATCAAAGTCCATCGCCACTGCTTCATATCTTTGCAATACCAAAGATTAATTTTCATGCTTGAAATGCTCCAGCTCGACCCAATTGAGAAGGGTTTGGAAGGCATTGATTGCCGCTTGATTGCAGTTATCGTCCTTAAGTTTTTGAACATAATATTCAAGTGCTTCAATGACCATCATGCGGTCTTGTTGTGAAATTAGTGACATTGGAGTTAATAAACTCAGAGCCCCCGACAAGACTTGAACTTGCGACATCGGCTTTACAAAAGCCGCGCTCTACCAGCTGAGCTACAGGGGCAAATTAATCTTGTGGTAACATTTCTGGGTTTTCTAGTTCGACCTCGAACAACATTGGATGGCATTGTTCATCAATCAAATAGAATGATGAGTGATATAAGTCCTTTGGTTCGTAACGTCTTTCTTTGTCCGCCACATTGATTAGCTCCAGATCAAATATAGATTCATCTGGAAGTTCATCAAAAGTAAATGGAATGCCCTCTATAAAATACATCAGAACTATTTTGGTTCCTTTATCATACCAAACGTATCTGGCATCAATTCTGTATTTCATAGGATTGTTTCCTACTTTTATATATTTAGGGGATACCCCCATACCCGTGGACAGATTCGAACTGTCGCTTGAACGATTTTAAGTCGTTTGCCTCTTCCGCTGGGCTACACGGGCAGGCCTTATAGGGGACTTGCATAGGAAAGCATATCTTCACCGACAGTATCACGAACATAGTTTAGCACATTCATGAACTCATCTACAGTATCGCACTTGACTTCTTTTACAGAACCTTCAGTCGAATACAGATATACTGTACGCTTCACAGGATCCACAACGCAACGTGACAGGAACTCGTCTTTCATTTGGATTGGTTGATTACTTGGATATTATAGGACGGTCAGAGACCTGTGTCAAGTATTGTATGGTCCGCCACACGCTGGATCATTGAGAACACTGAGAGCAGAAGTATTTGATGTGGTTGTAGCATTTGAAATGCTAACAACCTTATTTAATGACCAATAATCTAGTTGTTGAGCATACTTATAATTTTTCACTGTATTCACTGCACTTACATACGTTGCAATTCCTGCTCGTAATGTTGCAATCTCATTAATTAAACTAGTAATAGAACTTGCCCAACCGGTACAAGAACCTCCACCACCAGTGATTTGAAATACATTACCAAGATTTGTTCCATTGTTTTGTGTAAAAATGGTTGTCTTTCCAATTCCAGCATTAGAAGAAGTGACAGTTACATTTCCAGGACTTTCAATTGGATTATCTGTAGAGTAATTTCCACTTTCTAAGTTTGGAAATCTATAAGCGACTAAAGTATCTGCAAAAACTGTGCCATATCCGACAACAGCCGTGCTTGCAAGTCCAACATTGTCTCCTGCAGTTATTCCTATACCAGTCGCAATAGTTCCATTAGCTACGCTTGCGTAAACTGCAGTCACTCCTGCTGCAGTTGTTCCAATACCACATGCTGTAGGGTCACCTGCAGCTGCCTGTCCAGCAATGGTAACAATTTGCTGCTTCTTTAAATTAATGCTAGTGAGAATACCAACTATGACATTATCAATAAAAGCAGAGGGTGCTACCCATTTCTGTAAAATATCTGATGAGATACCGATTACTTCTGGAAGAACTCCAGTAGTTCCAATTCCAAGAATTGAATTGCTAGATGTTAAGATTCCAATAACAGATATTGAAGTATTTGCAAATGCCATATTACTCTCCTCTTAAATTCAACCAGTCTTGTCCAGGATAATCCTTTGCAGATTGACCTTCAGGTTCCCACTGTGGATTTCTGCGATCATAGTCCCAACCACCAATCAGAAACTGCTTATTATCGCCTGGATAATCGTCAGGTGTCTCTCCTTCATAAACAACGATTAGTTTTTCATCGTGATTCATTGGATTTAACCACCTTGCTGCCCAGACTTCATAGTAACAGTGAATGTTCGCACCAACACCAGAGCGAATGATAATATTTTTACCCCACTCAATTTTATCAACAATTAAATCTTGAGAATATCCAATTTGAGTGAGAGTTACTGTGATGGTTTCTGGATCAATCAATCCATCCCAATATTCTGGTAGTTCAATGACATTTGTATCTTTAATCTTTCCTCTAACATAAATTCCTGCTTCTGGGCCCTCCGCAATAACATGTCGAATTCTCTTTCCCTTTTGAGTAACGTGGGGGATATCAAATGGTAACACTTTATTTCCTGATGCTACTCCATTAAGAGGACCATTAAATGACGATGCAGTCACAGCACCCGCGCAGGTGATTGATACATTCGCTGAGATTGGCCCATTAACAATGACAGAATCATTAGCAATAATTTTTCCTGTATGAATCGTGGTATCTGCCTGAACTCTAAGAGTTGGAATATTGCCATTACTATGAGCAAAAGTCATTAACTGAGTTGATGTTCCATTGCAATAGAATCCTACGTAATCTCCTTCGATATGAAAAAGAACTGTAGCTAAATCTGTTAGTTTAAATGATGTATCTATTGGTAAATCGGCGTACCAAGAACCCTCTTTTGAACTTGTATCATAATTATAATCTCCACCGAGACTATTTGGACCTGTGAAAGTTCCGTAGTCCTTATATGTAAAAGGCATCAATCAATCTCCACAACTAACTTTTGAACGTCCATTCTTTCTGCAAAGACATGATAGAAGCAATCAATTGGGACGCCACCATTTGATTGAAGATGAATCTCTTGACTATCATATCGCTTGACAATCACATCCTGATGTGCTCCGACAGGTGTCAAGCAAACTGTAACGGTTCTAGGATCAACCAAGTTTGCCCAATACTCAGGAAGAGTAATCTTGTTTCCTTGGATTCTACCTCTTACATACACTCCATTCTCTGGGCCTTCAAGACAAGCGTGAACAAGTTGTTTGTTTTCTTTTGATGGGTGCGGAATGATAAAGTTCTTTGATTTTGCCATCAGAATTTCAGTATAGATAATCTTTGATTTGATTAACTTTACTGTCAAAAGTGTGTCTACTTTCAGAAAACTTTTGATTCTTGCAAAAGTTTGAACAAATAGTGAATAAAACGGAATGGGTTTCATGTCACTGTTTGTGGTTTGACCCAACATCAAAGTTCCCAACTCCGTTGGACTTGGTGTGGTATAAACTGAAGGGTTACCAACAATCTGTGGACCTTCAATATATGAAGAACCACGAACTTCCAATGGTCCTCTTCCTAAGATTTCTGGTTTTCCATCACCTACAAAAAGTCTTTTTCCTACAGCGATATCATCAAATTGCATTATAAACCTCCGAAGGTATTGTTTTCAATTTCTGGTGTACTGGGGTATTTAGATTTATTAATCTTAGATGCTCCCGTGGCACAAGCAGCAAAACCACCATAGATGTCTAGGATTGCATTTCCAACAACTTTACAAGTTCCTGATGAAAAGAACTTTGCAACTGAAGTTGCATTGACCTCGACATTTTTTGAAATGATTTCAACTTTCTCATTAGATTTAAGAGTAATCACTCCATTTTTGTTGTCTCCACCACTTGCAATAAATTCTATATTTTCTGCTTGAAACTTGATTCTACCACGAGTTGCGCTAAAAATAATATCACCATTAACACATTCGACGTAAAATGCGGGTATTCCATCTTCAGGATCACTTGTTACATCATCACCACATTTGATTTGATATGTTCCTGGACAGCGATTAATTGTTCCGCCTTGCCTACCTTCATTACCTGTGGCATCCATCGTCATATAATGTCTAGTATCAGATCCACTTCTGACCATAAAGGCTGAGATCTCATTGTCATTATGAATATGACCAAACTTAAGTTCACCATCTTTATTACCATATCTTACAGTATGATAATTTTTTACCTTTGACATTAGACTTTACCTACACAATCGACAACATGAATAATCTTTTCACCAACTGGTGAAGCAGGTGAACCAGTGGTCTTTCCACCACCTGGAGTTGAAATAAGTTCTTCTTCGGGAGTATCTCCGATTCTATCTACACAGAATATTGGAATGATCTTTGCATTATATCCTGTTTTAGTTTCAATGTAAATATCTGGTCTTTCAGTGAATCCCATTCCAGAAGATACAATCTTTACGTCTTCCAGTGTACCAAATGCCCCAAATACTGGTTCTAATACGCATCCATTATCTGGCGAAACTACAATCTTATCGGTTGTTTCATATGAAACACCAGGGTTAGGTATCTCAGCCTTGCACATATAAAGAATAACTGGATATTGTGCAGTTGTAGAACTTGGTTGTTTTGCCAACGAATCATTTCCAACTTGGTTGTTTAGTGGTGGACATTCTGGAGCAGTAATTGATTGTTCCTGCGTAGCAATATATTCAAGTTGTCCTGCCAGCGCAACAGTATCGCCAACATTAATTTTCATAACCTCCCCAGGATCATATGGTGTGTCGTATGTTCTATCGGTCCTTAAGATATAAGATTGACATCTTGTAGCCCAAACTCTTCCATCACCACCCAGATCTCCATTAGGAGCAGCCAAATATCCCGTTCCAGATTGCTCTATTACAACTCCAGTCACGCCATTTGTTGTCCCATTTGGATCAGGTTTGTATGTTGATGTTCCATCAGAGTTTTTAACCAACGATACTGGTCCAATGATTGCTCTTCCACGGGAACCACTACCTTTTCCACAAGAATCCTCAAATCGAATAAATGGTGGTTTTGTATATCCAAATCCAGATGCAATAATATCAACACCTAAAATATCTCCAGCAGCACTTATGATTGCATTAGCTGCTGCTCCCTGCCCTTGGCCGCCATAGAATACGACGTTTGGTGGACCACAACGAAGTGGACCAGTAAAGCAACTATTTTCAAAAATATCTGAAAAGTCTAAATCAAAATTAAAATTATTTGGATTTATTAATTGTTTTCCGCTTGATGCAAACGTTTTAACTGTATCGAAAAGATTGTCGATATTGATTGTAGTATTAGATCCTGCACCATCCCAAATACTCCACTCCTTTAAGTTACCGCACGATGGTTTCTCTTCACAAGAAAGAAATCCAAGAAGTTGTCCGACAAAACCTAAAATTTGACTACCAAAATCAAATACACTACCTATAAGAGCTTCGATTGGTTTAATAATATTACTGATTGCAGATGTAATTAAATTGATAAGTTTGCCAAGTAACCCACCAACAAAATTATTGATTAAGCACTCGGCAGTATTAACAACCTGATTTGCCATTGCCAACAGTGCTTTTCCAACCATCTTCAAAAGATTGGAAATGATCTTATTGAATAAACAAGAAAGTAGATCGTTTGCTTTCTCTGTTGCCTTTTTAAGATTCGGTCTTTCATTAGGAAACAAAAGATAATAAGTATCCTTCATAGTATTATTGACTTTCTCTTTTACAAATTTACGAGTTTTGTCAATAATATCTTTAAAGAATTTACCAATATCATTTGATGCCATCTGAATTTTCATCGTAATATATTCAGATACGGACATCTTTTTGCCCTTATAATTAATTGGTTTTAAAACTGAATTTTTCCAATCCTTAACTTGTTTCTTGGCACCTTCAATATCTTTAATCAATTGCTTGATTCTCTTTTGCATTGCAGATAATTCTGCAGGAGCGCACTTTGATTGAATGGGATTCTTTTGTTGCCCATCATCTTTTTGTTCTTGATCTGCAATGTTGTTTCTCTTCGTTGCTGATTTTGTATTTGCTTCCCAAGGTTTTTGATTTGGGATTGCAGGACTGCCACCAGGAGGCATCGAATAATAAGGAACACCTTCGCCAATAAACCCACTATGAGGCTCAAATGGTTTTAATGGAAGTGTTTGTGATAGTTGTGTTTGATCGTTATTTCCTAAACATCCGAGAATAACAGGATCTTCTCTATCAATTCCATCACGGTAGAATCCAATGACATATGCACCTTTGGAAAGATTTGTGGTTTGATATCCTGCTGCATGTCCAGAACCCGCTGTGACTGGATAAATGCACTCTGCCATATCCAGACGAGAATTAGCTACATCTCCAATATCTCTTCCGAAAATACGCACACGAAATCTGGAACCCCAACCAGGGATTTCATCTGGGTCGTTCCACTTTTCACTTAATTCATTATCTTTCCAGGTAGAATCGTCAACAATTTGCCCAAACCAAAAATACATTGGTTGAAGGGCTGCGTTTTCTTGATTAAATAGAGTTCCTTGCATCAGTCATCATATACTCTACATTCGAGAGCATCGGGGTGAGTATCGCAGAATAATTCTAATGAATTTGGATCATGATCCTCGTCAGGATGATTAACCTGATACTGTTCTAATGCATCAAGTTCATCTTCAATATGACGACGACGTTGTGAACTAATTACGGGATTCTCTAATTCGTCCCGATCATCATTGATATGTTGTTGAAGTGTTTTGCTCATGGTCTTAAATTAGAAAGGTTTTCTTCCTATAGATTCCCTTACCAGATTAAGTCTGGTAAAAGTTTTATTTGTTGTTATCAAATGAGATAAATCTACTATCATATATAGACCACCTTTTCTTTGACTTACTGACTTAAAGCTCTTTTGAACTATCTCTGGGAAGTCACAATAAACTAAGTCACCAGCATGTAATCCATAATCTCCTGGTATTGTAAGAGATAATTTTTGGGTAAACAACTGATTATATCGCATTGCAGATTGGCGAATAATCGCATCAATATCAAAGTCATTTTGCTTCGATTTTTGAAGTTGTTCTTCTAAATTTTTACCTGGAGGCAATACTCCTTTCTTATCATAACGAACAACAACCCGAGTAGATTTATTTTGTAAGTCCAGATCTTTTGCAATCGTTGGATGCTCTTTACCACCCATTTTGTCTTCATCTTCTTGATTGGTGTGTGATGTTTCGTTTCTTCTAGGTTTATTGTCGTAGAAATTTGTAGCTCTGAGTTCGGTCTTGAATAGTGAACCAGTAACTAATGCTTGTTCAACATCAATTGAACTATCAAAAGAGTACTCCAATATTTTACCATTATATCCTTCTGGAAGATATGGAGTTCTTGTATAAATTAACTTCCTTTTATAGTTTTGTTTGAAAAGACTATCAATTGATTTAAACTTATATCCCTCTGATGTTTCAAAAAATAAGTATCCTGCACTTTTGCCCAAAGAACCAACTGGAACAGATCGTTTAGCCAACCATGTGCATTTGTAAAATGGTTTCTCAGATCTACCAAGAAAACTAAAAACATTGACCGTTTCGTCGGCATCAATTTTCTTCGGAGTTTTCAGTACAGCAGACAAAATAGTTTTTACTGAGTCAGATATTTTCCCATCATATCTTTTTGTAACTCTTGTTTCAACCAATTCATTATCTAAACATTCCTTTGACCACAAATCAAGTTTATAACTTGTAAACTGAGTATCAACCGAATCTCGAATAGATCTAATTCTCAGTTGATTATCATCAGATAACAAAAGTGTATTACCGTAAGCATCTTTCATTTCTAAAGAAACTTTTTCACCACCAGTCAATTTTAAATCTTCCATTTCCAATGCGGAAGAATTGCTGCCATCAGTTCTTCCGCCACTATCAACCAAAACCGCAGTAACACGAACAGTATTATCTAAAATGCTTTCATAGTATTGTAACTGAACAGAGCCTAAAGAAACATCAAGTTTCTTTCCCTGATTTGAAATAATTTCAAACTTAGATATATTATATTCTTTAGCAGCAGTATTGGCAGTTTGATATGTCATCCGATAAATGTTGATGATGTACTATTTAATCCAGGAAATGCGATGTTAGATAGACTAGAAGGATTATTTTGACTATCAGACTCTTTTAATATAATTTTCTCCTGAAGCAAAAGAATTGGTTCTGGTTGGTCGTATGATGGTAACATTGCAACTTGATTTGCAGCGTCTAAAATTTTTGGTTTTGCAGTTGCAACTTGAGCGGAAGGAGGAACTGCAGCTGCAGACGCTGCTACTTTTTTAGTTCGTGTTTGTGATGTTGCTGGACGATATTTTGATGCATTAAAGTCAAAGTGCCAAGGTTCTTTTTGAGAAAATGACATCCCTGTGTTAATCCACCCAAAACGAGATCCATTTTTTTGTGCCCAAGGTATTCCATTTCTGAGATCAATTGCAATACCCATTTCATGCGTTGAAGTGCCTGGTGCAGCTGCTAAATTTCCTCTTCCTGCAACATACGCTTCATACAGTTTTTTTTGTTTTGCAAAGTCTCTCCATGCAGATTCTAAACTAATACTTGTTCCTTCTGATGCAGCAGCCCTCTTCATTGCAAGATATGCTTGAGCAGCATCAGGTCTGAGTCTAAAAGATCCCTCTACAATTACAGTTTCACTCATCGACAATACATCTGCACTTGGTGGAGCATCCCCAGAAATAGTTCCTCCTTTTAATGCTCTCCTTTGTTGAACTAGTTGCTGTTTACTTAAATCTACTTTAGGATTCTTTTTCTGTGGATTGAATCCCATCGTAGTTAATATAGAAGATACGCTGCTAATATAAGCTGGATGATTGTTTCCGTTACTTGTAGGAGCATATGTTGGAAGACCCGCTTTTAGTCCCTCAACAGCACTTGGATATGTTCCTAAACCTTTTCCAAACTTGGAATCATTGTTCCAATTATCAACGTGCCATTTAACAGCTTCTTCTAAGTTATTGTAAATTGCAAATGTCCTTTCTTTTCCATCTGGTCCTACTATTTTTACAGATCCTTTTGGTCCATTTCCCGTTTGTCCAAAAGGATTATTATATTGTCTTGCTAAAGTACTTCTCAAATAATCAGCCTCATGCATTGCCATACCAGCTACAAGTTCTGGCATTGCTGCATTATTCTTTTTAGCAAGTTCGTAAATAGTTGCGAATGCCTGTTTTTCAGTCATTCCTAAAGGTAAAGGACCATACTCAATATCCCCATATTGATTTTCCTGTTCTCCAGCAATCGCAGATGCAGATTTTGTTTTTAAGATCTCAGAAAATATTCTAGATAATCTATTTTCCACACTTACTTGGAACATCTTTGCAATTTCAATTGCAAGTCTATCCGATGATGAAGTATTAGAAGAAATTTTTCTGTTTAATGGAACAGGACCACCAGAAGCCATTTTTATAATGGCACTTGTTAGGTTATTAATTGATGCACTTGATTGCCCTTCAATTGTAGGACCTACTAAGTGTGATATTGCTGCTCCAAATGACTGATAAACTCGTTTATCAGGTTTCTGACCCATTGCAATATCAACAGCAGCAGACATCAAAGATCCAATAAATGGAATCTTTTTCAACTCCGATGAAGTTGTCATTAAGGTATTCAATGGTCCAGGTTTTTGAATATCTTTTGATTTTGGAAATATTCTTTCAATCCTTTTGGTGCCACCAATATCCTTTCCAGGTTCAGTTTTTTGTCTGAATACAACTGGTTGTTTCTTTGCTTTAACTGTCTGTACCTGTCTAGATACTGGTCCACCTACAGGACGATTTGCTCTAGTGACACCACCTGTAGCCATCCTGGTAACCAATCCACCATTGACTTTCTGTGGAGTTGGAGGTGGTTGATATATTCCTAAAGTCATGATCCGATTGATCATGTCTTTAAAACCATTTGTAAAACTATCGTATGTTTTTTGAGCGTCTTTACCGCCAAGTTCTTCTACTTTTTGACGAAGATCATCCTCAAACTTATATCCACCTTCAATTACGCCTCCTGCAACATCTACAGTCCCCCTGATAATATTTCCAAACGTGTCCAATGCTGATGGTAGTATTTTTACCACCTGAGCAAGAGGAGACATCTTATCAGAATAATTTGTCATCATATATCCAAGGAAGGTATATGCTAAAAAGTTCTGAACAGAATCAAGTAATCCTGTTTTTGGTAAAGATGGAAGTTGTATCTTTGTAGTTTCATCTGGTTTTTTCTCTTCTAACTTCTGCTCCTTCTTCTTTCTTGTTTCGTTCTCTTCACGTATTTTTTTCTTTTTCCTTGTTTCTTGTTTCGTTTTCTTAGTAGTTTTAGTGATTTTTTCTACGTTAATTAATTTCTTCTTGATTCTTAAATTCAAGAGATCATCAATCTTTTTATCATACGCTGCAGCCATTCTTTCCGAAGTAGAAAGTTTTGCTGGTGGTAAAAGTTTCTGAGCGTTGATTGCCATGTCTTTATGGGATCAATCCGTAAATTTCTGCATTTACCATTCTTCTATTTGCAGGAGCAACCGCAGAAAATGTAGGAATTTCAGATTCTGATGCTGATGGTGCTGCTGTTGATGCAGATTGAACAACTGGAGGAAGTGTAATAAGACTTGATTTTGATCTTGGAGTTGGAGGTAATGATGGAGTTCTAGGAGTTGTTCTGCTCAATTGTGCAGGTTGTTGATAACGTTCAGGAGCAACCATCATATCTTCAACAGTTCCATATCCATATTGCTGCGCTCTAACTGTGGTATTTCTCTGTTGCATCATATTGTAGACATACATTCCTAATTGCATAGCCACAGAATACTGTGGTATTCTTTCAACGAATTGACGACCTGCAGGCGTTGGTGCTGATCCAGTTCCACCTTGGGATGCAGGGACATATCTTGGTCTTGGAATACCTAATGGATTTCTTTGTGATTTTGTACGGTGCCAATCAAGAAAATCTCTTGAAAAGACTCCCCTATCTGGTCTTCCAAATAACGATGGTTTAGCTCCTTTTGCAAAATTAGAATTACTTTGACCTCTTTGTTTTAAATCATCACGCAGCAAATCAAACCAATTTGCACGACTTTCTTGTGGAATTCGAACATTTCTGCCTTTATTGTACCAATTCATAAATCCACCAATTAAACCACCACCCTGAGCTAATTGAATATTATTGGTGAATTTTGGTTTATTTGCATTAGCACCGCCATGCATTTTATTTAAGTTGAGCAAATTGCCTGCACCAATTGCTCTTACAGCACCACGGTTCATTACAATTTCTCCAGGAGTCAATGCAGTTAATTGTGTATCGGACCCTGCTCCAGTTATGTTTAATCCAGTGTTCTTATCAACTAACCCACCAGATTCAAATAAACTTGGAAATAATTTTGGAGTTCCATCTGGATTCCTTCCATATGGTGCCTCTTGATTTTCTTTTACTTCCTCTGCAGTTTTTTTCTTTGCGTTTACATCTGGTACACGCCCAGGCGCAACTCCAGGTACACCCCCCTCATATCCAGTCAATCTATATTCTTTTCCTGTCGCTTTTCTCATTGCTTCAGTACCAAGTTCACCTAAAGCAGTTACGCCTGCAGCTGCTGCAATTAATGGAAATCTAAGTGCAAGTCCTTTAATTATTCCAAGAGTTTTTGCTATAAATCCACCAAGAGGAGTCAAAAATAATCCTGCAGCACCAAGTAAAGCAGGCCAAAAATCTTTAATAAATTTACCCAGTGCTGCAACTTTAGTTGCATTTTTTGGATCTGCTAACCAGTTCAGTGCCTCAGTAACTCCCCTTCCAAGGAAAGTATAATACAGATAATTAAAAATCGAATCAAAAATACTTTTAGTTGGAGCAAATAACTTTTTAGCAGAAGCTAATAGTTTCTTTGCTTTTGATTCTAAACTTTCTTCTCTTTCTGATCTCTTTTTATTCTCTTCTTTTTTTCTATCTTCTTCTGCTTCTTTCTTATCTTCTTTACTTTGATTACTCAAATCTTCTGAGATTGAATTAACAATCGCACCAATACTCGCTAAAGATTTTACAATAGGAGCAGAACCAACACCTTTTGCAGCAGGCAAAAGTTTTTGTCCCACTCTTCCAACGGACGTTATGTTATTAACGTTGATTGTTTTTGCTTTTGGTTTGAATCGACCGACCTTTCCTCTTACTCTCTTTCTTTCGTTTGCAAGAATTGCTTGTTCTTCTGCTGGTAAAGTATTTTTTCCTTTAACTTGCGCTTCTTTTAATAAGACAAGATACGTCTCATAGTCAAGATCAAAAGTTTCCTCAAGACCAATTAGTCTTAGAATTCTAGCGTCAATAGCTTCTGTAACTAATTGGTCACGCATTTTGTTGCTTAACTCTTTCTTCGTCTAAGTGTTGTTGTAGTAAGGCAACATAGATATCCCTTTCCCAGGGCATCATGTTTTCTATCTCAGTTAATGAATATTTATGGTACTGAATCAAAGAAAAATTAAGTTTGTAGTAAGATTCCAGGTCCATGTGGACCAGGCCTATGCGAAAAAATTGGACAAACCCTCCAGAACAACTTCGCTCTCGACACCACTGCTTGGATTCTTGACCTTAACCGTATGTGACAGTTTAGGCATTGTTTCAAAAAACGTTTCAATCTGTTGAAACTGTGCTGCATTGAATTGATCAAGAAAATCTAAAAGATCTTTCTTAGTCACATCAGCCGAGGTCCAAACTTCATCGCCTTGATAAATCTTGTCAATACATGATGCAACGAGATCAAAAGATTGATCCATCAGATTTGCACCAGAGAAATCAAAGTTATTTTTAATAAACTGATCCAATGATGGGTACTTCATCTCCATCATGATTGAATCATCTACTTTGATTCGATTGGAATGATTTTTATTCTTTACAACTTTGATATCGTCTACAGAAATTGTTACAGGAACTGTAATATCTTCATCATCAGGGCAAATTACATTAACTTCAATCTCTTCCCCAACAGACTTACCACGAATATTAAGGAAAAGATATTCAATATCAAACGTTGGCAGACTTTCAATCTTGATTCCTTTTGAAAGAATGCAGTTTTTGATAACCGATTTGATTGCAGTTGTAATCTCCTTCATGTTCTCAGATTCCAATGCGAGAACAAGAAGCTTTTCTTCACGAACTAAAAATGGTCTATACTGAATCGTTTCTTCAGTTGAAGGCAATTCCAACTCATACGTTGGCGTAGAAATCTTTGGTAAAGGCATGATGTATTATGATATATGTGAGTATTTAGTTATGGAGGATTAAGTGGTGGTGAGAACGCTCCACCTAACTGAGTAGGAACAAGGAACACAGTTCCTCTTTGCGTAGCTCCAATTGCTTGTCCTCGTGGAATGTAAAAGACGTTATTAGCGTTCACTGCTGCTGTTTGTTGTTCTTGTTGTTGTGGAGAAGTGGGTTGTTGTTGAGATATTTTAGGAGCCTCTAGTTGAACATAATATCTAGAATATGTAAAAGAGACAGTACATTTTAAGAGAGAAGGTTGATCGTATGAAACTGGAATAGAGTTTATATTGATTGGATATGCGTTTATAAATCTGTGCGATAAAACACTTTTTTGTGGTTCAACTTGCGGGTTATACCTTCCAGTAGGAGTTGCAGGAGATGATCCTGCATAATCTAGCAATCCATTATTTTTTTCAAACTTTACAATTTCCAGTGATTGTGTATAGTAATCTTCTGGAAATCTTACCCGAGTGTTGTAAGTTGGTCTTTTAATTTTTCTTATGTCATCATTGCAAATAAAAGTAATCCAATTATTAAAAAATTGCAATATTTGATAATCGCTATCAACATAAAAAGTAAAGTCTATTCGATCATCATATGATCTGCGATACGCATGTCTTTCAGTTTGTCCAGTATAATCGTTATTAATTTCATGAGTTAGTAACGAAGATCCAGGAAGATTAGCTTCGGAACAGAGTAAAAGAAGTTTATCTTTCATCTCAGTAGTTCTTGGATCTATTGGTAACTCTGTCTTATTTAACATCCAATTTAACAATCCCTTTTCTGGGTTGTCAATATTTCCCGGTATATCAAATTGTACCAGAAAAAGATGAGATAACGCAGGCTTTAAGATAGTATCTTTAATCTGCGAAATGGCTCTGTGAGGCATTACTAAATAAGTTTACTTATATATTATGTATATGGGTAATGGCAGAAAGTATTAAGAGTCGCTATCAACCATCCTATCCCAATAAGTACCAAGGTGATCCCAACAATATCATTTGTAGGAGCAGTTGGGAGAGAGTATTTTGCCGCTGGTGTGATTTGAATGAAAATATTATAGCATGGGGATCTGAAGAAATCAAAATCAAGTATTATGATCCCGTAAGAAAAAGAGTTAGAACTTATTTTCCAGACTTTATCATTAAAGTCAAAGAGAGTACAGGGCAAATTAAAAAATATATTATAGAAATTAAACCCAAGAAACAAACCCAACCACCAAAACAAAAGTCAAGAACGACGAAAGCATACGTCAACGAAGTCTATACTTATGCAACCAATCAAGCAAAGTGGAAGGCTGCGGAAGAATTTTGTAAAGACCATATGATTGAGTTCAAGGTTATCACAGAAGAAGAACTCGGAATCAAGTAATGGCATCATCAAGAGTCGAAAAATTAAGAAAAAAACTCGACGGTTCTGAAAATGCAGAACTTATCATGATGAATATACTTGAAGTTTTTACAGAATCTGAATTTATTCCCGACGTTGGCAATTATTATACCTTTATATACATACCCAAAACTTCAGATATTACATATGACGAACATCCTTTAGTCGCTGTGACTGCTGTAGAGCGATGGGGATTCAAAGGAATAAATTTTCATTGGGGAATGTCTAGAAATTATACTTGGCAAGAAGTTGTGGGTAAAATGCATGTAATTGGGGAAAATGAACTTGAGTATTTACGTTCATTACCTTATGCCAAATTCGTCACTAAATAGGTAAAAAACCATCTAATGTCTACGCAAACGAGAATAATAAGCTCAGATGGAACTGGTCCAAAGTTAAATGGAACTCAGTTATTTTTTAGGACTCAAACTGAATATACAATAGATAATAATGGAAAAGTAATTGATTCTCAAATACGTGTTTATTATACTCCATATGCAAATGGATTAGTTCCAGGAACTGGAGCTTCTTCTGGTTGGAATCCTAATGCTCCTGGTGGACTTCAACAAGGTGGATACAGCCTAGCGGCATACTCTGCAGATAAGGGTAGAACATTTTCAGCATTTGCCTACGATCAAGATGATGCTAACGCTGGAAGAATTCCGTTCGGTAAAAACGTAGGAGATACAGTTTTAAGTCCTCAAGCAATTGCATCATTAAATAGTCCAAATGGAGTGTTAAATCAAGCAATCAATAATTCTGTTATTAACACAGCGGTTAATACTCAGCAAGGACTGGCTGGACAATTATCTGCAAAATTACAAAATACTCGCGGAGGAACTGGTGGCACTCCACCACCGGTTACGCCGCCAGGCGCTGCTTCACCAATTGATTCAACTCCAATTCCAGTTGTTACCAATATAAGCCCAACAGCAGCGCAAAAAGTTGGTGATTATGGTAACTGGATATATCCAACAGGTTTGGGCGATAATCTGCAAGATTATATTCTTTTTGAAATGTTGGAATATGCAGGAAGAGGAGATCTTTCGTCTCTTTCTCCAACAACTGGTCTTGGCCAAAGACAATTTAATGAAACAAAAGTTCTTGGTAGAGTGATATTGCCAATACAACCAACTATTTCAGATATTAATTCTGTAGATTGGCAAAATGATTCAATCAATCCTCTACAATTATTAGGAGCTCAGTTATCATTAAAAGGTATGCAGTCTGGGTATACAGAAGCAGATTTTGCTAAACTCAAGGATATGGCAACCGATCCCAATGTAAAATCATATCTTCAACAATGGTTTGCTGGAAAGGCAATCGGTACAAACATTTTTTCAAGATTTTCTGGAGCAGTTGTTAATCCTAACGTTGAATTACTCTTCAATGGCCCACAACTGAGACCTTTTAATTTTAGCTTTAGATTATCACCAAGAAGTGAAGATGAAGCAAAACAGGTCAAAGGTATTATTAGATTATTTAAACAAGGAATGTCAATTAGAAGAACTCCAAATAACTTGTTCCTGAAAGCACCAAACGTATTTAAAATTACTTATAGAAATGGTCAAAAACCAAAAACTATTGGAGCTGCAGAAGAACATACTTCATTAAATAAAATCAAAATATGTGCATTATCACAATGTTCGGTTGATTATACTCCAGATGGTTCTTATGCAACTTTTTATGATGATGAATCTACAATGACTCAGTATGGATTGAGTTTACAATTTAACGAACTTGAACCAATCTTCAATGAAGATTATAAAGAATTACCAAAGACTACTATCGGTTACTAAAAATGTCAACTCCATACTTCAGACAAGTTCCTAATTTTGAATACATCAGTCGTAATAAGGACGAACAACACATTTCAAATTATGATAATGTAAAAAATCTTTTCAAAAGAGGAAAGATTCGTGAAGATATCTTTGGTGATCTTTCATTCTTCACAAAGTATCAAGTAGTTGGTGACGAAAGACCAGATAATGTTGCTTATAAGTTTTATAGTGAATCTTCATTAGATTGGGTCGTTCTCCTGTCAAACAATATACTCAATATTCGAACTGAGTGGCCAATGACTCAGATTACATTTGATAAGTATCTGTTAGAAAAATATGGTGACTATAATACATTATATAATGGTGTTCATCACTACGAAACAGAAGAAATTTTAAATGGAAACGACCTTGTAATCGTACCAAAAGGACTTGAGGTTGATCAAGGATATTCGATCACATATTACGATTCTGGATTAGCACAAGAAGTTACTAAGTCAAATATTGCTTATGAAGTGACAAACTATGATTATGAGAATCAAATTCAAGAAGATAAGAGAAATATCTACGTTCTGAAGCCCATATATCTGAATACTTTATTCAATGATTTAGAAACCATCATGCCATATAAAAAAGGTGGAGATCAATATGTGAACTCCACCTTGAAGAAGGGTGACAATATTAGATTATTTGAGTAATCACTCGTCAACCAGTTTCTGGAAATACTTCATTGCATCATCTTCATCTTCGTCATCAACAGTTGACAGATTCGGAAGAGAAGGAGAAGACTTGCTCTTCTGATACGATGCTTCGAGTTCTTCCATCACTTTGTCTTCTTTGGAAGGAGTCTGAACATAAGATTCATATGCTTCCTCTTCCTCGAAGCTCTGCATACGTGGAGTGCCTTTCTGACCCAACACATACTTCAGACGCTTCTCAAGATCGTCATAGGACTTGAACTGATCAGCACCAGCAACGGCAGTCAGAGAATACTCTTTCTTCCAAAGAGTTTCCAGAGCATCATCATCTTCCAGCAAAGGAGCAGAAGATTCAAACTCAGACTTGTCGTAGTTCCAATACCCTTCAACCTTGCGGATCTTCAGGCGGAAGTTAGCACCAGACCAGAAATCAAAAGGATTGATCGGATCTTCATCTTCAAATTCTGGTTGCATTGCATTCAGAATCTTGTCGAAGATCTTCTTACCGAACTTGAACAGGAACACTTTACCTTCGTTCTGAGGATTTGCAGGATCCTTTACAACGTAGATGTTGCTATAATAGTTCAGTTTGCGCTTCTGCTTACGCACAGTTTCCTTATCTTTCTCGCTACCACTGTTCCACAGTTCACGATTGTGCTCTGACACAGGATCCTTCTGACCCAGAGTGGTCAGGGAGTTCTCGATGTACCAACCACCAGGGCCTTGGAAGGCATGGGAATACATCTTCACCCAGGGAACATCCTCCCCCTCAGGAGCAGGCAGGAAACGGATTACTGCAGAACCAACACCAGTTTTGTCCATCTCTGGTTTCCAGAAACGTTCATCTGCACCACTAGAACCAGTGCTCATTTTCTCGACTTCTTTCACCAGTTTTTCGGTGAGCGAACCAAGTTTAGATTGCTTTTTAAGATTAGCAAAAGACATGTGTACCTCGTATAAATTGGATTTGGCCTTTGTGTACCCCGTTATTCTAATCCTTCAGATCATTTTTGTCAATCTGATCACGCATCACATCAATCAGTTTTGACATGTTGCTAAAAATAACGTTCATATCAACATTCGGTTCAAGACCCATCATCGAAGCAGATTCAGCAATTTTTTGCTTCATTGCTTTTGCTTCAGGATCATCAGACAAACTCATTCTTGTGTAGAGAACTTGTTGTTTGTTCAGTAACTTCTGAAGTACGTCAACATGCTTAATTTTGTCCTCCTTTGTCATTTTGAAGAACTTAAACACGTTATGATACACTTCTTCCTGAAGTTCTGAAATTTCAGACATCTCGGAACGAACAACTTCGGATTCAAAAAAACTCATCGGTCTCCTACAACAATTTCTTTCAAGATTTTACGATAACGGAATACATCGATATTTAGAAAGGGAGAATACTTTTTCATTTTCATACTCACAATCTCCCAAATCGGGTCTTTTAACTTTTTGTCAAAGTCTTTCCCGAACAGGAATATTCTATCATAGATCACCAGTGTTTCCAGGCTAATTTTCCCGCTCAGGAATCTTTTAAGGACTACTGGATGACCATTTTTACAATCGAAGATTTCTTCAAATTTGTTCTCAGAGAACAATTGCTCCGTTTCCTCCTTAAAAACGTAACTTAGCGATTGAATCCTCTTTTGCCATTCTGTGTAATTTCGGTCACCTTCACGAATAATACTTCCAACCCACAAATTAGCAGGATCAGAGGCCATAACAAAATTGCTGACAAAAAAGTCCTCAATTTCTTTGTCAGTTTTATTACGGGACAGTTTTTCGAACCAGAATCTGTCTTTTCGCTTGTAAAAAGACTGGACACTCGCTTTAATTTTTCCGCAATACTTTTGGTAATCATAATTAGGTTGAGTAAAGTGATTTTTCAGCGCAATATAGGTTTTATAGGTATCAAAGGGCATCATTTGAAAAAAGTAATGGGCAAAAATTTTTGCCGGAGTTTTTTTTCGACCAAAAATGGAATTAAAAGCTAAATTTAGAATACCAGTCTGGCTCTTGAACTACGCTTCAGAAAGTTTAATTGCATTGCTTCATACTTAATCTTTTCCTTAAGTGGTTTTGAGATCAACTTAGGAACGCTTTCTAAATCAATGCTATTTTTTTCGCAGAAATACACGATAGCATCGATATAGTTCATGTTTAAATCACTATGCACGAGACTCTCAATTTCTTGAGCAAATTTTGATTGGCAGAAAAACTTATCTTCGAATACTTTTTCGAGTTCGTTCTGCATAGGATCTAAAAGATTAACGTACATTTATAACAAGAATTTTGATCATCATAATACATAACTTATTATTTGTCAAGACTGGACAACTTATCTGTGACAAATTTTTTAATATATTGAGTTAGAAGACGAATATATTTTCCCTTATCTCGTTCTTCGTAGATTACGCATTCTCCAGTTTCGCAAGTCATAATGATCACGAACTTTTTAACAGATAATCCTGTTAATTCGTGAAGCATACACGCATATGCTGCACACTGAACAAAGTAATGCTCAATCCATTCTTTTGGCTTTGGTTTTTTGGAAGTCTTAAAGTCAATGATAGAAAGTTCTCCATCATGCTCTGCAATACAATCTACAGTACCAGCGACACCAAGATATTTACTGTAAAGAGAATCTTCTAGCGCATGAATATTATTTATACGTTTCAACTCTGGTATTGAAATCTGAAACAACATCTCAGAAATAGGAAGAACGTCTGAGATGCAGTCCATGTTGCGAAGATACTGTTCAATCAAAGTATGAGTATCAGTTCCTCTTGAAGTGGCCTTACGTGTGATACGATCCGCTTCTGCGTCACCAACTTTCTTTCTCCAAGAAGAAAAAAAGTCTTTGTTAAAGTGACTGATCACAGAAGTAATTGAGACTAACTTAAATGTGTCAGACTCACCAGGAACAGTATAATATCTTACACCATCGATAGTGTCTCTCTCTAATCTGGGGAGATCAAGCTCTACATGATTAAATGTCATCGGTCGTATAAAAATTTAAATGGGCACTTTTTAATATTAGTTTTAGTAAATAATTTACTAATCCAGTTTGATTTGACTTTACCTATCGAATGATATTTTTCTAAAATTTGATTTATTTTTTCTGGATCGGTTATTTTTTTAAGAATAATACCAGAATTTAAATCTGGTGGGTAAAAGGAAACTCTAAAAAGTGGATCTCCCTTCTTAATTATAACAGGTTTTTGCTCATCGACAACTGTAAAAGCATTGCTCATGGATCTTGGCCAATTTGATAAATTAAACCATCCACCAATGCCAATAAAATTATTATTCAGAGATGTCATTGGATGATCTTTGTATTCGAACCAAACATTTGGTTCTTTAGTCCAAAACAAAAATTTTGGAAATGACAATTGGAATACTGGATTTGGAGAAAACAAATGCTCCATATCATAATGAAGATAGTTTTCATTATCTGATAGAACTAATTTACGATTTCTATCTATTTTAATTGTAAAATCAATTGGAGAAAATCCAACAAAAGTTCTATTACTTTTATGATTGAATGCGGGACATTGAGTATATACATAGCGATTATCATATAGATCTCTTTCTCTATACAACAGTTGCTCACCATGATTATCTTGATGAAGATCAAGATAATATACTTTCACATTTGCCATTACATTCCAAGTTCGGCCTTCGCTACGAGGTATTCCTTACAGAGACCAGATCTTACAATATCTTCCAATCCAAACTCAATCAGTTCCATCGAAGGCATTTGATGAAGAATTCTTATGAAATCAATGATACCATTTTTTTCATTTGTCTTTACCAAATCACTCTGAGTTGCATCACCACAGAACATGATCTTAGTATTCTCACCAACACGAGTAATGATTGAATCAAGTTCGTGGAAATTCAAGTTTTGGAATTCATCTACGATGATAACTGCATTATCAAGAGTTGTACCACGAATGAATGATGTACTCCAAAAACTAATTGTTCCTTGATTCTTTAGATTTCCATAGAGCATTTCAAAATCAGTTTCCGTAGGCATCTGGAACATGTATTTCACCATGTTCTTATATGGAATCTGATACAGCGAAGACTTATCTTCATGATCTCCAGGAAGGAAACCAATCTCACGAGTTGCTACCAGTGAGCGGACAATATAGATCTTCTCGTAAGGAGATTTTTCATTCAAAACATCTAACAATGCATTGTAGAGTGTGATAAATGTTTTACCTGTACCTGCTGCACCATAGGCAACAACATTTTTACCCTCATCATAAGCATCAAATAAACGTTCCTGATTATCTGTAAGAGGATCAATAGCTCTGATGTAATCGAGATTAATTGGTTTCTTTCTCTTCATCATCTTGTTGCTCATTCCAAAGGGAACTGGACTGGTTCCGATCCCTGCTGATTTTTTTCTTGGCATACTATTTAAAAGGTCTAACTTTTGATCCTGGTGCTTTAGAAGCCTTTCTTAATACGTCATTCCACCCTGGGTTTTTTTGAATGAGCTTGTCTGCCCACTCACCCACTTCGCCTGCGGATGCACATCCTTCAGACCAATCCCTTTTCCATTCGGGATTGTCTTTGTACCATTGAGTAATTTCATGAACACTCATTTCGATTTCTCTTTTTTCACCTGTCTCTACATGAATAATAGGATAAATTGCCATAATCTGAAATAATATGTAATGTTATTTAGAGATAAAGTGTATCGAGTTTTCTGATGGTTTTATCTTTGGTCATATCATACCACAAATATTTTGCTGCGCCAATAGATGTACCGCCATCATGTGCGATTGGATCAACGTAAAAATTAACTTTTGGAAATGACCTTAGATAATGATAATTATTCACGCAGTTCAAAAAATATCCTCCAGATAAAACAATATTGTTTGTATTGCATAGATCCAGTGCCTTTTCAATAAGATGTATTGTATGATTTTTAGTTTCTTCTTGAAGAGTCTTTAAGACATCTTGTTGATCTTGAAGTGGTAAATTACCAATCATCTTTGAGAGTGGAATTATTGTATTGTTATTTGTAATTTCAATATCAAAAATTCTATTAAACCAACTTCCATAAGTATCAACATGTCTACCATAAGAAGCCAATCCCATTATTTTACCAGAATCACCTACACCTTTATATCCCAGTCCATATGAAAAGGTATTAAATAATTTTCCACAACTTATAGAATCCGAAAGAACTACAATATAATCATCTTGGTTTTTAATTTCAAAGTCTGTATAAAGACCATCACTTGATCTAGAATAATGTTTAAATTTTGTTCTCAATCCTTGAGAATAATTAAAAGAATATACTGATTCAATTTCTCTGAATGGATTACTGTCTTCAGATTTCAAACAAGATCCTGAGCCGTCAATAATTAAGCAAGCACATTCATCAAATCCTGAAGAAAAGGCTGCGTTAGAAGCATGATATAAATGGTGATCGCTTGCATTGAAGACAACGTTACCCCATTCCAATCCAAAATTTTTTAATTGATTCAATATAAAAGCAATCCTCTGCTGATCAAGACGATTTTCCCAAGTAGAAAATATTACATAGTCAACAAAAGTTGTGTGCTGTTTTATATCTTCACTATGATAAAACAAAAAAGGATCGCTTTCAAGAATTCTATTACCTTTTACCTTTGAATTCCTTTCGAATTCTCGATAGAAGATAAGCTCTCCATCTTGAAGTAAACACGTAGAAGAATCATGAGATATGTTTATACCAAGAATATACATTACTTATTCTCCTCTACAACCAGTCGCATTTCTTCTGGTAAAAACAAATACTCAATCTCAGATCTTTTCAACGTATCTATAGCATCATTTAAAGTTTCAACTAAAACTTCGCCGCCAAGATTAAATGAGGTATTAAACAATATTGGAACACCAGTTTTCTGATAGAAAGATTCTATCAGATTATAATAATGATAATTTTGTTCTTGAGTTACTGTTTGTATTCTACAAGTCCAATCGACATGCAAAATAGCAGGAATGTGAGGAACTGCATCAAGGTGTGCATCAACAGCATACATCATAAAAGGACTCTCCTTTAGTCCTGCCATATCAAACCATTGATGTACATGTTCTTTTAGAATTGTTCCCGCAAATGGTCTAAACCACTCCCGTTTTTTAATTCTGTTTACATGATTCTTTCCATTCGGATCTCTGGGATCATAAAGAATTGAACGATTTCCCAAAGCACGAGGACCAGCTTCAGATTTTCCTTGAAAAATTGCTACTATATTTCTAGCGATTATTAAATCTGAAACATAGGAATAGTCTACTTCCATTCAAGTGCCTCTGCCACTGAAGGAAACTGTTCTTTGAAGACTTCCTTACATGCTAGTGCAATATCCATATGTTCTTTTTGAGTACCATTAGCTGAGCGAAGATTGATGTAGTGAATCCAAGAGCGGCAGGAACCCGTCATATAGATGCGTGTAGGCGTCGCTAAAGGCAGTACAAACCTTGCACACTCTTTTGCCACACCATGATCCAGAAGTTCCTTGTAGAGGCGCATAGAGTGTGCAAAATGATCTTGAATCTTACTCTGCAATGTCAGTTTCTCATACTCAGCAATATCATCAATGGAGTTCTGACGATTCTTAGTGTCCTGACGACGAAGTTCAGGCACAGGAATATAATCACTCAGTAGAGAAGAATCTGCATAACGCTGTGAAAATTCTTGATAGGTGAATGAACGGTGGCGAAGAATTTGAGCTGCAATACCACGAGTCGTTTCAATCTCCAGAGTCATAAAAGACTGCTCAAAAACAGACCAATGATTATGCTTAATGCAATAAGCAAGCAACTTGGCATAGTTTTCGTTGTCTTGATTCGCAGGGTTGCTAACTCTAGCAACATACGCCATTGTTTTTTCTGCATCGGGCGTGATCGAAATAAGTTTTACTGTCATTTAATTAATCGGGGTAACCATCATCGTCTTCAAAAATTTCATCATAGTCCGTAAGAGCCGCTTTAATCTTATCATACTCCAAATAATTTTGGGTGTCCGAATAAACTTCAGACTTTAAAGAATCTACAAGCAACTCAAGATTGCGAATAATTAGTTTAAGTTTATCTTTGTCCATAAGATAGCATTATCTCCAGATATTTTAACATAAAAAAAGGAGGGTGTAAACCCTCCCTTGTTAATCAGTATTTATACAACCATTGAATATAGGTTGAAAGTAGAACTGTGCTTAAGGCAAGTCCAGCAGTTAAAGATACTACAGTTTGCATCATTGTTTTGCTCCCACTAGTTGTGCTAGTTGTGCTTGATAACGACGCTCCTCTTTTTGCTTTTGTTCCTTAATCAATTGTAGGAAGTTAAGTTTTTT
>Ga0194129_10001679_pt1 | contig 35567 bp, 32 predicted proteins | sample TA2KigCa35mmetaG_FD_150862 | JGI IMG/M metagenome (GOLD analysis project Ga0194129, IMG submission 150862) | Freshwater microbial communities from Lake Tanganyika, Tanzania - TA2015038 Kigoma Deep Cast 35m | ecosystem: Environmental > Aquatic > Freshwater > Lake | place: Tanzania: Lake...
TAATTTATATATATATTAAATGGAAATCAATTGTGAAAATATAGTAGAAAGATATTTATTAACTCAAAATCCATTATATTCATTTTCTTTTCCAATATCAATATTAGTAGCAATAATTGTATTTGGTTGTGGTAAAGTATATAAATGGTCAGATAATTCTTATATAAATCAAATATTAATACCAATTTTAGCATTATTAGGAACAATGGTAATTATAGATTTAATTTCTAGAATAATGGTATCTAAGGATGAAAAAATGAAATTAATGATGTTATGTAAACAATGGATGCATGATCCTAAACAAAAATCAAATAAATTAGATATGGATGTAGTAGCAAATTATCAAGTACAAAATATAAATAATATAAATACAAAAAGTATTGAAAATAAATTGAATCTAAAAAGAAATATAGAAATAAAAAAGGAAAAGGAAAGTTTCACAAATAAAATAGTTGAACATGAACAACAAAATGTTGTTGATGCACCAATAGCAGAAATACCACATATAAGTCCACAAACAATACCACATGCTCCAGATGGAAAAATGTGTATTCAAAATAGTGGAAACTGCAATTTATGTTCAGGACAACCCAATGATAATCCGTATAAATTAGTAGCTCCTATACCGGGACCACAATGGATGCCAGAGAGTGCAGCAACAGTACAAAATAGATTAGTAAATAATAATTATACAGCTTCAGTTTGTCCAATTAAATAAATAAAAAAATAAAAAAATCTTTTATAATAATATATGAAAAGTAGTATGTTTAATATTTTAATAATAATGTTATTTTTATTATTATTATTGTTAATGTTTAAGAGGAATAGTTATGAGAATTTTGAAAATAATGTTGTAAATAATACAAGTTATTTATATCCAATTAAAAAATTATCACCAATATGTGCAAAAGAGGGATTAAAAGCATCATTTATGCCCAAAGCATGTTTTGTGGATGGTAAATTAAATTCATATGCTAATTGTAAATGTGAGGATGAAAAGGGAAATTGTAAAATATGTTATCCAGAAATAAAAAGAGATATAACAAATGCAAGTGTAATATATAATGCAAATACTGACTGGAGTTAATAGAATAAATGATTAGTAATTTCTTTTTTAATTTTTAGTGTAAATTTCTTTTTTCTTTTTTCAGTTGTTTTATTTAATTTTTCAATTTTAAGAATATTTTCTAAATCATCAATATTCATTTTATATTTATTCATAAATGTTATTAATTCAGAATTATTAGTTTCTTTATGTTGTTTTGGTAATGTAGATAAAAATATATCTTCATTATTTTTATTTATGTGTTCATTATCATTATCAATATCTATATCAGAATCATCATCTGATAAATTATTAGTATTATCTGTTTTTTTATAATTATCAAAATAATATGACATGATTTCAGAAAGATATATTAATTCATCATTATCATAATTTAAACTTTTTATTGAGAATTTAGCACTATTTAATAATTTTTTATTAACATACATTTGGGAAATTTTATTTAAAAGACTAGTAAATTCAATTTGAACATCTTTTTTATTTTTTAAATTAGTTAATAAACAATTTGGTAAGGATGAACCAAAAAATGCGGCTAAATGATATAATTCATCCCAGTCTTGTACTTCAAAAATACTTGTTTGTATAGTATCATGAATACATAAGGAATGTAATATATTTTTAAAAATATTAATTTTTTTCTTTGAATTATCTTCACAATTTTTAATAAAAGGTATGGAATTATGATAAATCATAAGAGGTGTTAATAAACAATCAATATCAAATAATATTTGTGACCTAGAGATTTCTAATTTTTCAGTAAATAATAGTTTAGTAGATTCAATTAATTGTAAATCTTCTGTTTTTGGTTTATATGTTTTATTAAAAGAATTAAAAATAGAATTATCAATAATATTTTCATTTGATAAAGTATATAAATCATAACAAGTTTGTATTAATTGACGAATATCACCCAAACAAAAATCAGCAATATTATTTAAAACATTTTCATTATATAAAATATTATTTTTGTTATAAATATTTTTAATAATAAGAATAATATCTTCATTTGATGGTTTATTTAGTTTAATAACTTCGGAATATTTTTTAAGTTCATTAATTTTTTTGTCATTAATATCATTTGATGTACAAATAATAGGATTATATAATTTAATATAATCTTGTAAATTAATTTTAGTACTTTTTTTATTTTTTTTTTTATTTGTTTCATATTTATCATTAACTTTAAGAATATCAATAAATTCATTCATACCACCTTTATCATTTAATTTACAAATAGTATCAATTTCATCCATTAAAATTCCAATAGGTAAATTACCATCATGAAACATATCAACAACATTTTTAAATGATAATGCTTTTTTTAGAAATTCACCTAATTTTTTTTGTGTACGAATGTCACTTGAATTTAATTCAATTTTTTGATAATTATATTCATTAAATAAAATGTCAGCAAGTAATGTTTTACCAACACCAGTTGGGCCTAATATAAGTAAAACTCTTTTAGTGTCAGGTATATTATTTTTATAATTTTGTATCCATTGGATAGCTTTTTGAATTTCTTGTTTATTTATTAAAAAATCATCCAATTTTTTGGGACGACATATATCATTCCAATCCATAATATTTTAATATAATTATATATAGTTATAATTATACTTATAAATAATCTTTTAAATAAAAAAAACAAAAATATTTAAGAAGTTGGTGGAGAATTACATAATTCATTAACACCTTGCCAAACACCTTGTGTAGTTTGATTAGGTCCACATTGATTAATCCATGCACATCTTGAAAGTGCATTTTGATTATTAGTTGAACCACCTGTTGCAACAGTTGTTGATAAAAAGTTATATTGTTGTTCATCAGTGAATGTTGTTTGATTTCCAGGATTACCAGGAATCCAAGTATTAGCAGAAGGAATTGGTGCAAAATACATGGTAGAAGGACAATTTTGAGAACTAACATTGAATGAATTTTGACAAATGGAATTACCATTGGAGTCAATACCAGTATTAACCCAATAATCAGGACAATTTAATCCACTATTTTGCATATAAGTAGGTGGAGGATTTAATTGAGTAACAGATTGTTGAAATTTATAATTTTCAATATAATTATATAAATAATATATGATGTATGCAATAATGACAAGTAAACCAACACCAGCCAATATATTAATAACGATTGAAATAGAAGACATATATATATAAATAATATATATTTTTAAATTAAAAATATAAATAAAATAGAAAAATAAATTAAAAAGTGGTTGTAACAGAACGTAAAGATCTACTTCCTTTAGAAGATAAATTAACAGGTAAATCTATTGGAACTGGCATATATTCAATTTCCTTTAAATAACCGAAATATTGTTCAACTTCAGGAATAATTTGAGAAGTAGCCCAATCCATAACTAATTTATCTAAATATTCAAGTTGTTCTTTAATATTTGTTTGAAGATTAGGAGAATATTGAAGATAAATACCTCTCATAATAATTTCTAATTCTACATCAGATTGACGATCAATAACAAATCTTTTATCACTTTTAATATAAACATTATATCGGATCATATTTTGAAGAATATCCATATTTTTCTTGGAAAAAAATAAATGATTTAAAAGAGATGTTTCTTGAATACCATATAAAGCTTCAACTTGGAAATTATTTAAAGTTTCATTTTCTTTATCAATCATATTCATATCTTTAATAATTTCATGATGTTGATTATCTAATGTGACTCTTCCATTTTTAAATTGATTATACATTATTAATTATATAGATATTTTTTTTATAAAAAAAAACAAATTATATATTTTTATACAAAATTTCCAGTACTTGAAACATTATTTGTTTTTGTATTAATCAATGTTTCTTTTAAAACATCTATTATTTCATGAATTTCTAAAGTAAAACTAAATTGATTTGATATATCAATCAACCTAAATTCTGGATCATATAATTCAATACTTATATTTGTTACATTATCTTCAACAGAATCATAATAAATTGTATAAGAATTATTATTTACAATATTAGAATTTACTATATCATAATTACCAGGAATATTACTTAATAATATTTTTGTAAAAAATTTGTCATAATATTTTTTTAATGGTACAACATTAGTACAATTTTGAATATTTGTATAATCATCTCCAATACCTACATTAAATAAACTAGGTTTTACATAAACTTGATTATATAATAATTCTTCATCTGATATTGCAACATTATATTTATTTGTATCAATATCATTTGTAGTATTATTTAAATTAATTTTCATATAAATATATGAATTTGAAATAAAATAATATTTGTTATTATAATTTTGTAAATTTAAAAATATAGATGGATAATTATTTTCTTTATTTTCATAATTTATTATACCAAATTGATTTATAAGTTGAGATTGATAATTTGTTTGAATAAAATGAAATCCAGAATTTATTTTAACATCATATAATTGATATGTTTCATTTCCAATAACCCATCCTAATGAATGTAATATTGTTCTTTTTTTTTCATTTAAAGTTTCATATTCATAATTAATATAATTACCATTTATTTTATCATAAATCCATCTAAATAATAATGACCTTCCTAATAAAACAGTATTATCTATAAAATTATAATTTGTATATACTCCTAAAATATTATAAAAATTATTTAATGATATTGAATAAATAATATTATTATTACATGTTGGAATATATCTTTGACCATTAATATTATAATTTTGTCCATTAACATTACCTGATGATAAACTTAATCCAAATCTTAAATATGTATTTGTTATTGTAACTGAATTACCATTTATTGTTGTAGTATTTTCATATGTTATTGTATCAATATATTTATAATAAGAAATTGATTCAAGTTCATTTTCAGTATAACCATTATTTAAATACATTTCTATATCAAAAAAAGCAGTATATGATATTAAATCTTTATTTATATTACCAATATTATTTAATAAATTGGTTATTACTAATGGAAATGGATTTATTTTATTTAAATTTAATAAATTATAATAATATTGATAGGTAGAATCAATGGATGCTTCTAATATTACATATATATAATTTGTATCAAGTGTATATGTTGGGTCTGTTGGATATTGTGAAGAATAATAATAAAAAATATCATTGTCTTTAAAATTTGTTTCATATGGTGAAAATGTTTGTAATGCAACTATTTTTAATTCTTCAATTCTATTCACAAATTTTACAATATTTGTTTCTGGATTTATATCACATCGAATATTATGTGGATTACCAATTTTATTTGTTTGTGAATAATATGGTTGTTCTATAATATTTATATTAGTTAATTCATAATTCAATCCATGTACAATAGATGATGTTGCCATATTAATACTATCCATTAGTTCATCAGTTGAATAATAAGCAGGTGTAATATTTGTTTGATATACCAATTGATTATTAATTAAATCAATATTATCAGTAATATCTTTAAAAACTGAACCAGGAATATTAGAATATGGTATTTTTATATTACCTGGTACAGGTATAATTGTACTGTCTATATTAGTTGTAATAAGATAATTACTTGATGCATATTGCCAAGCTAAATTATTATTGTAATTATTTATAGATTTATTAATATTTGTAAAATTAATATCACTTATAATGATTTTTTTTATATTATTATATTTTTTTGTTAAATATATATTAAATAAATTTGGATTTAAATATTTATTTAAATTTCGGTTTGAACTATCAATATTTATTTTTGTAATAATTTCTTTTTTATATCTATTTGTACTAATATCATTTATATAATTATCAAATAAAGGATAATGGTTTTTTTTATCATTAACTGGCCATGGATTTGTTACTGTTTTATTTATATTGATATTTGATTCTTCATATTCATTTGAATCTACATATTTAATATAACCTTTTTCTTTTGTTTTATCAACATAATTTACATATCTGTTATATATATTGGTATCTTTTGTTAAAGTTGAATTATTTAAAACATCAACTGAAACATAATTATTTGTATATAATAAATCTTGTGGGTCTATCATCTTAATTTTTTATAACATAATATATTATGAAAATTTATCTTTAAATATCAATGATAAATTAAAATTTTCTAAGTTTGGATTTATATTAAATTCTAAATTTGGACATATTTTTGGATATAATTGTAGGTCTAATGTTGGATCTAATTTTAAATCTAATATAGTTTCTTTTTTATTATTTTTATTGTTTTTAATATTTGTTGATTTTTGTTTTGTATTTTGTGATATATTTTGTGATATTTTTTGTTTTGTATTTTGTGATATATTTTGTTTTGTATTTTGTGATGTATTTTGTGATGTATTTTGTTTTGTATTTTGTTTTGTATTTTGTTTTGTATTTTGTGATGTATTTGTTGATTTTTGTGATATATTTTGTGATATATTTTGTTTTGTATTTTGTAATGTATTTGTTGATTTTTGTGATGTATTTTGTGATATATTTTGTTTTGTATTTTGTAATGTATTTGTTGATTTTTGTGATGTATTTTGTGATGTATTTGAAACATTATTATCAATACGTTTATATAACAATACATATGAACGAGTATTTAATGTTTTATTAGGGTCTATTTCATTTTTTTTTTCTTGTATATTATTTTGTATTATACGGTCATTATATATTTTATTAATATTATTATGTGAAGCGTATATTTCTGGATTATTTGATTGTTTAAATGTAACATAATAATAATGACCACTAGAAATACTGCTACCGCCTGAATGAATAATTGAACCAATTAACATATAAGACTTATTTTTTATAGTTATTATATTGTTTAAGTTTATATATTGTGCAATATGTCTAAATGTTGTTCCTCCATTTATTATTTCAAATCTTTTTAATTGTATTATGATATATTTATTTGGAATTATATCTTGTTGTAGTACTGATAACATATTATTATTACTGCACCTATTTATTTCACTTCCTCCAATTAATATTTCTTTATTATTAAAAAAATTATTAAATGTATCTTGTAAATTATTAATATTATTATATATTGGTAATTGTAATATTGTTTGTGGTTCTATACTTTTACCTACATTATTACTAGAAATTTTATTGAGATTATTAATATTAAAAGGAGGGTTATTACGATTATTTTGGTTAATACAATATTTATAAGTAATATATTCAAAATCATATGTTTTTCCAATTATTTTATTATAATCCTTTATATAACTTAATAAATAACCAATAAATTCAGTTGTATCTTCTTGATTATATTTTCTATAATTTATTGTAAAGATAATATCAAATAATTTATTGTAATACTCATTCATATCAATAGGTGTTTTTTTATTAGTTAAAGATTTATATATTTCAATAAATAAATCATGTAATGTTTCCATTATACTTAATGCTTTTGTATAGTCGTTTTTGTGTAATTTATTGTTTTTAACATTTGGTTTATTTTTATTATAATTTAAAATAAAATTTCTCAAATCATCCATTGAATATAACATTTGCAATGCAGCATTCATATAACAAGAATTTCCTACATTATTTAATCCAACAGAATTTGTAGGTGTATAACTCATTTATTATAAATATATATATTATATTTTTATAATAAAAAAAGAAAAATTTATGATTGTTATGTATTTAATATTATTATATGTTTAAGTTAATTTTTTTATACAATTGTAATTGGTGTCTTCTTTTTGGTTACAGTTATTTTTTTAGTTTGTTTAGGTTTTTGTCCTTTAGTATCATCATTTAATATATCATTATATTCTTGTAATTTAACTCTATATAATTCAATAAATTTAACCAAATCTTCTTTCCATAACATTTTATCTGTTTTGCCTAATAATTCATTATATAATGCCAATTTATTTTCATGCATCTTTTTAAGTTCTTCAATCTTTTTCTTTGTAAGTGATTTTATTTTCATATTCATTAGATAATCATAACTATAATCATCATTTGTTTTTACATTATCCATTTCATTATTTTCTCCTTCTGTATTTTCTTCTACCTTTTCTTTACCAAATTTTGGATAATTTCTTTCTTCTAACATAGCAACAATCTCTTCATCTTCTTTATGTAAAATATTAATTTCACCACTGATAAATTCTTCAATAAATCTTATTTTAGATGCATATATATCTAATTCTCTTTGCATATTTTGCAACATATATTCCTTTCTCTTTGTATAATAAACTAATCTTAATAAATAAAATTCTTTCAATATATCATTTGGATTATCATATTTAGTAATAATTCCTTTATTATTGTACAAATTCATATTATAATAATTAGTATTTTTACTGTCAGATAACTTCAATATATCTTCCAATTCTTTATTCATTCTTAATACTCCTAATTCATCCTTTTTAAATTTTAATGTGAAAGATGCACATTTTTCTGTAGAATTATTCGAAAAATCAACTAAACATTGTTTATTTCCCTTATTTTCAACACTTTTGTCATATAATAATGTTTCTAAAAATGATTTATAATCATCAATCCATTTACCAATTGGTAATTCATCAATAATTACTGTACAATCATCAATATATCTAAATTTACCTTTATTAATATATTGTTCAAGTCCATAATCATTAATACCTTTAAATTCAACAGTACCTTTAAACCCTCTAAACCAAGGTATCATTTTTTCTAAAGGTTTATTGTCCATTAAATTCAATAAATTTCTTACAATAATTTCAGGATCATGTGGTGGTATTTTAGTACTATATCCAGTACCAATACCTTCAGTACCATTTACTAAAACCATTGGTATAATTGGTAAATACCAAACAGGTTCAATTTTCATACCATCATCTTCATTATATTCTAATAATGGATTATCTAAAGGATTAAATATATGAAATGTCAATTCATTTAAACAAGTGAATATATATCTTGGTGAAGCTGAATCTGAACCTCCTGCAATACGTGAACCAAATTGTCCTCTTGGTTCCAATAAATTAATATTATTTGCACCAACGAAATCTTGTGCCATTCCAATAATAGATTCATATAATGATTGTTCACCATGATGATATGCACTATTTTCACCAATATAACCTGCTAATTGTGCAACTTTCATTTCTCTCTTTAAATTCTTTTTGAAACAACTATATATGATTTTTCTCAATGAAGGTTTTAATCCATCACAAACACAAGCAATAGACCTCTTACAATCATAATCAGAAAAATGTATTAATTCTCTATCAATAAATTCATGATATAAAATTTGTTTTTGACTTTGTTCAATAATGTTATCTTTATCATATGATTTTAACCATGTTTTTCTATCTTCAGACCTTTTCTTATCAAATGCCAATTCAATTTTTTCAATAGATAAATTCTTATTTTCTTCATCTTCATCACCATTTGATATCATATAATTAATATTCTTTTTATCAAAATCAACAAAATATTGTTTACCTTCTTCTGCTGTACTTGTACCTAAACCTTTATAATACTTTATTTCCCATCTTTTAACATTTTCAATAGTTAATTTCCATTCATTAAATTCTGTCATAGTATAAAATTCAATTGAATTATTACTCTTTTTCTCCTTACTTTTAACCTTAATAATTGGTGTAGCAAGACTAATAATAAATCCTGGAATTTCCAATAATTCAGGCCAAAAAATAGAAAATAAATTAATTATTAAACCTTTAATATGACTTCCATCAACATCTGCATCAGTAAATATCATTATTTTACCATATCTTAAATCTTTTAATGTATCTTCTTTGTTTTTATTTTTACCTCCAAATTTTAATCCCATTATTTTCACTAAATTAATAATTTCATTATTTTTTTCTACCTTTTTAATATCAATATCTCTTGCATTTAATAACTTACCACGTAAAGGAAAAACTCCAAAATAATCTCTTCCAACAACACTTAATCCTGCAATTGCTAATGCTTTTGCTGAATCTCCTTCTGTTAAAATCAATGTACATTTTAATGATTCATTTGTACCTGCTTTATTTGCATCATCTAATTTATCAATTCCACGAATAGCTGATGTCTTTTTACCACTAACTTTTTGAAGTCCAAGATTATCCTTGAAATCACTTAATTTCATAGCTCTTTCAATTAATGCTGTTTTCATAACTTTTTCCATAAACTTTTCAGATACTTCACATTTACTACCAAATTTAGTAGCAGGTGTTGTAAGATATTCTTTTATTTGACTATCAAAGGCAGGATTAACAATAGTTGAACGAACAAAAATAAACATGTTTTCTTTAATACTTGCTGGTTTCAAATCCATCTTCTTTCTCTTATATCCCTTTGTTGATACTATTGTTTGAATCTTTTTAATAATAGAATTCGAAACATAATCAACATGTTTACCACCTTTCAATGTACTAATACCATTTACAAAAGATACTTGTTCAAATTTAGTATCTGGATTAACTGCTACAACAACCTCCCATCTTTCATTTACTTCTTCATAAACTTTTTCAACATCATTATCCAAATAATAATTCACATATTTTTCTAATGTTTTACATTCTATTTTTTTATCATTCAAAAAAACTGATACATTCTTATTTGTACAAGCGGTTATATCAATAACTCTCTTTTTCATTAACATAATTGATTCTTCATCCAACTTTTCAATACCAAAACGATTTAAATCTGGACTAAATTCTATAATAGTATATGGTTTAACATTACCAGATGGAGTAATTACAGGAGTACCCTTTATATTCATATTTTTCTCAAAATGTTGAACATATTTTAATTTTCTTTCTGCATCTATTGTCTCAACTTTAAAACTTGTAGAAAAAATATTTGCTAACTTTGCACCATAACCATTCTTACCACCAGTAATTTTTTGTTCATCTTTATCATAATTTGATGATGTCAATAAATGACCAAAAATTAATTCTGGAATATATACTCCATGATCTTTATGTTCTACAACTGGAATTCCTTCACCATTATTATAAACTGAAATAGTATTCTTTTCTACATCAAAATTTACTTTGATAATTGTTACTTTATTATGTATCTTTTCATCATGTTCTGTTCTAACATGTTGGTCAATTGCATTAACTAATACTTCATCAAAAATCTTATATAAACCCGGAATATATTTAATGTTCTTAAAAATAATTTTATCTTCATTTTCATCATAAACCCATGTATCTATATCTGTTTTTTCAATTGAACCTATATATGTATCTGGAATATCAATAATATGTTCCAATTGTGTTTTTTTCACAAATGTTTCTTCAACAGTCTTAACTTTAGTATTTGATGACATTTTACTTAATATTATAATAGATGACGAGTTTTATAATTTATATTTTCAGGCTATTTTTAAATCAATTTTTTTTTTATTATAGAAAATATTTTTGATTTTTTTATAAAATTTATATAAAAAATAATGTCAATTTAAAGAAAATATACAAATTTCTAGAAATATAATTAAACTGTTCCTCTAGAAAAAAAACTAATTAAATCTAACATACCATTAACAGGAACTCTAACAAGATCAATAAATGCAATTAATAATTTAGCAATTGCAGCACCAAAATTTACAGTAGCTTTAAAAATATTCATTATATTCATTAAATTTTTAATAATAACATACATAATATTACCTATTTTAACATAAATATCAAATATTTTAGTAGCTATCATCGAAACATCCTCAAATGCACGTTGTTCCATTGATGCAACAACACGACGAAAACTATTTAATGTATTATTTATTAAACCCATACCATTTGTTAAACCTTGAGTAGCACTTATATGTTCAGTCATACTAGAATTAAATTGTGCAGAAAACTCTGCAGATTTACATTGTGCAGATGTTGATTTAGCATCACCTGGTGCTACACCAATCATTTGTAAAAAAGGTCCAATTGGTGAACATTTTAATTGATCCCAATTATTATTTATAAAATCTTTATTATTTTTAGATATTAATGCACCCATATATATTTAATAATAATATTTTTTAATTTTTAATTCTTAATTTTCATATATGACATATATATTTGATAAGGATAAACAAATAAAATACCAAAAATTAAAATTACTAATTGGATATATATTACATTTTTTGTCCATTCATTTATACATTCACATTTTGGATCATCTAGTTTTACTAATTTATATAAATTAATAATTAAATATATACCTAATCCAGCAAATAATATATAAATAAATATTGATATATAATTAGAAATATTTTGTATTTGTTTTAAATTATTTAAATTAGATTTACCACCTATTTTATTTTTTGATTTAAAATAAATAGTTATTATTGGAATAATATTAATAATTGAAACAATTAATATAATAATTTCTATAACATAAACATATTGAATATTTATATTTTCAGTTTTATTTAATTTATGAAAACAATCACAATTTTTTAAATCTCTAATATATGATATGACTGATGCACATATAAATATATTAAACATTAAATAAAATATTATTATTAATAATAAATAATCTAAATTATTTTTTGTTACAAATGATGGACTTTCATTGACTAACATTTTTCTTGATTCTTTTACAATATCTTTATTAACCATAATTATAACTATAAATTAGATTATTTTATAAATTAATTTTTATAATTTATTATATAAAAATGAATGTTGAAAATCTAATTTATAATGATGAATATAAATTAATGTTTTTAAAAGCTGTATTATTGGGAATTAATTATGGTAAAAGTGAACAATCAAATTTTTATAGTCAAAATATCAATAGTGAAATAAATAAATTAATCCAAAAAACAAAAACCAATAATGATACTACAAAATATGATATTTTAATTAAAAAGAATGAAATACATATGTATAAATTAGAAAATCAAAAACAATTATTATTGTCAGACATTCAAAAATTATCACGTAATAATTATGCTTATAATCATTCTAGAATAAATTTATTAAAAATAAATTTAGAAATAATATTTAAAGATATTGAAAAATTAAAAATAAATATTAGAAAATTAAGAGAACTAAAAACGAAACAACAAAATATACCAATAATTGAAATAAAAGAAAAAGTAATTGAAAGAGAACAAGAAAATAAAGAAGATAAAAATATTATGGTAGGTGAATTAGAAAAAACATTTGATAGTTTATCTAGTTTATTATTTTGAATAATAACTAAAAATAAAATTCATAAATTCTACAAAATAAATACTTTTTTTATTGGTTAATATTTCAACATATAATGATATTTTATCAAGAACTATACTAGAAATACTATTTTCACTATTTGCTACAAAATTATTATTTGTTGTTATAAACATTGATGTAAAACTATGTGTTTTATTATTTAAATATAATTTATCTGCATTTGATATATCTATATCAATATTACCATCAATTGTATTGTTTTTTAAATTTAATATTTCAAATTTATAAGAAGTATTTGTTTTTTCTAGAAAAATTAATGAATATAAATTTTCATTTAATGTATTTTTAGAAGTATTATTTTTATTTAAATTTTTATTTGATGTTAGTTTTGGTATTATTTGTTGAGATATACATGATAATTTATATTTTAATGAATTTGTTGTATTTTGTATTGTTTTTGATATCATATTACTTATACTATAATCAGGCTTTTCTGACAAATATTGTAATCTTTTATTAAATTTATAGAATTCTGGTTCTGTTGTTTTTTTAAAAACTTTATTAATAGCTTTTGCAAGTAAATATTTTACAAACATATGTACTATAAAATTATTTAATATTAATGAGAATGGTCCAATAAAAGTAAACATTACAATAACTAAATATTGTATAAATAAATCTCTAAAATTATTTTTTATAAATACATTTATTAATGTTAATAAATTTTGACCTTCTAATGAAGGATCGCATTTTAATAAAATAAAACTAGTAAATAATTTAATTACATATGAAAAATGCATATAAATAACACTAATTGTTGTTAATAATAATAAAATCATAGAACCTAAAACAACTTCACCACCTTTTTGTGATTTTTTTGATTTTAATTTTGATTTAAATAATTGAAATGGTGTATATTTTGTTTTAGTATTAGTTGTTTTAGTATTAGTTGTTTTAGTATTAGTTGTTTTAGTATTAGTTGTTTTAGTATTAGTTGTTTTAGTATTAGTTGTTTTAGTATTAGTTGTTTTGGTGTTTGTTTTTATTATATTTTTATTAATAAACATATTATTATATTTTTGTATAAATTGAAGTTTTACTTCATTTGTGGTATTTTTAAAAGTATTAATTGATTCTGTTAAATCATTAATAAAACTTTTAAAATTATCTAAATTATTTGTAATTAGATTTATTAATTGTTTTTTATTATTATTAAATTGATTTTCAATATTTTTAGAATTAATATTATTTCTTTTTTTTGTAGTTAGATATCTATAAATTGATTTTATTTTTAAATTTAATTTATTCATCATATTATTAATAATTTCTGTTTCATTTTCATTTAAAAATGACATAACATTAGTTATTAATATATCATTTTTAATTGATAAATCTAATAATTCATTTATTAAATTTTGTATATTTTTATTATTATTATTTTTGATATTTATATTAACTGTACCATTATTATTGGGAGTTGCAGTAGTATTACTTGAATAAATAATTTGATAAATATTATTTAATAAATCATTAATTTTTATAATATTTAGAAACATAACATTTTTTATAAAATAATTTTGACTATTTTTATCTATTAAAAAATCTATTGTTGTATTATTTAAAGTATTAATTGTATTATATAAATTATTTATAGAATTTGTAGAATTTGTAGAGCTTTTTAATTTTAATAAATTATTATAAAATGTATTGATAATATTTAATACATTATTATAATAACGAATATTTTCTATATCAGATATTAAAATATTTAAATTTCTAATATCATCTTTAGTATTTGAACTATTATTTGAAGATAATAATAAATTATCTCTAATATATAATATTTTATAATAATTTAAATCATTATTTGGCATTTTTTGTGTTAATATCATATTTAAATTTCCATTTAATTTTGCTTGTTCAAGGTCTTTCAATGTTTCTTCAAAAGGCCATACTTTTAAATCAAAACAAGTATCTTTATTAAAAGTATCATTTTTCATATTTTGTTCTTTTTTATAATTATTAAAACTATATATAAAATTATTTAATGTATAATATTCCCATTGTATCATATTATCAGGATTATTTATATTAGTTGAACTATTGTATGTTTTAGGTGTTTTATACATACAAACTTTACCAATTTCATATATTCCTGTTTTTTTCATCAAATAAGTTAGAGGATTAATTTCTTTTAAGTTTTCTAATGTTGTTGTATTTCTTCTTTGCATTAATAAAGCTTGATTATTATTTTCATTATTTGTTGTCATTATTATTTATATATATATTTGATTTTTATTTTTCATAGTTTTGTTTATAAAAATGTTCTAGAAAATAAAATATAGTTCTTAAATTTTCTCCTGTTGCACCTGAAAAACGTTTTGAAGTACTACCAATTAAATTATCATTACCTGCAATATCTAAATGTAACCAATTACTATTAGCAGGTATAAAATTAGATAAAAATGCTCCACCCATTATAGTACTGGCTTTTGATTCTCTAGAATAATTTCTTAAATCAGCTATATTTGATTTTGTCATACTAATATATTCTTTCCACATTGGTAATTCCCAAAATTTTTCATTATTTTCTTTTCCTGATAATATCATTTTTTGTATATATTTATTATTATTTCCCATTATTACTGATGATTTATTATCAAAAATAGATGAAACTTGTCCTGTTAATGTTGCTATATCAATACATAAATAAGGATTATAATTTTTAGAATAACTTAATGCATCAGCTAATATTAATCTACCTTCTGCATCTGTATCAATAACTTCAACTGTTTTTCCACTATAAGATTTAATTATATCACCTGGACGTATAGAACTAGAATCTACCATATTTTCAACAATTGGTAAAAATCCTACAAAATGACCATCTATTTTATTAAAACTTAATAAATTCATTAATCCAAAAACAATAGCACTTCCTGTCATATCATTTTTCATATCACTAAAATCACCTCTTTTAATATTATAACCACCACTATCAAACATAACACCTTTACCAATCAATGCAATTGTTTTATGTTTATTTTTATCATAATTATGTTTATATTCTAGAATTATCATCATTGCTTTATTTTCACTACCTTTATTTACTCCAAGAATAAGATTACACCCTTCTTTTTTAAGCATTTTTTCATTTAATATTTTAATTTTTATATTTTTTTCAATATGTGTTTTTATATAATTTAAATATTTAGATGAATTTAAAATATTAGCAGGTTGATTAATTAATGAACGAATTTCATTTTGAATATTACCTTCATATATAGATGACTCTATAATTGAATTAAATTTTTTATTTTTATGAAAAAATGATATAACTGTATTATTTTTTTGAATAGATGTTTTTAATTCATTATATCTATAATAACCCAATATAAATGATATTATTTCATTTTTTAATATTAATTTATCATCACTAACTAATTGAACTAATATTTTTTTATTAATATATTCTTCTGATAATAAACTTTTACCAATTTGTCCAAAACTATCATATAAAGATTCATTACTACATTTATTATTTTTATCAATACCATAAAAAATAATTTCAAATTTATCTGTATATAATTTCTTTTCAAAACTTGTTTTTATTTTAAAGTTTTCAAACATTTTTTTTGGAATTTTTTCAATACCCAATAATTTAGATATTTGATGAATTTGATTTTTATAATCATTACACATAATAAAAATATATACATCATAATTTTTATTCATTATATTACAATATTTATAATAATTTGTCATTATATTATAAATATAATATATATAAAAAATTAATTTATTGAAATTAAATTATAGAAATATTCACATTTATCATTATTATGTAATGGAATGAGTGTAAATAATAAACTTTTTGTTAACATTTTTATTTTAAAAATATATTCTTTTGAATAGTTACTTTCTATAAAATTTTCAAAAATATACATTAATTTCTTTTTATAATCGTTTGATACTATTTTGTCAAATAATATTTCATCATAACCTATTAAACTTTGATATATTTTTGCATAATCATAAAAAATATCACCATAAATTGTATATGTTTCATTATTTAATTTACCTCTCATATCAATTAATTTAAAACTATTATTTTGGTCAATTAAACAATTACTAAAAACAGAGTCACCATGTATAATACCTATTTTACCATATTTATTCTTTTCATAATCAAATAAATATTTCAATAATTCAGTATATACTAAATTACTATCTATAAATTTTGAATAATTATAGTTTTTATATCTTTCTTCTAATTTTTTAGAATAATTATCATAAATAGGTATATTTTCATTTTCAATATTATCATCTGTATTTAAAGAATGTATTTCTTTTAATAATAATAAATATTTTAGAAATATATCTTCTGATAATGATTCATTTACAAATAAATAAGATAATGTAATACCATTAATTTTTTCAATAGAATATGAATTTTCAGTATGATTAATAAAAATAGGAAAATATTTACGAATGGATGGTGGTATATTTTTATAATAAAAAATTTCACCTTTGATTTTATCACTATTACATTCACTTTTTTTAATGATAATTTCCATATTTTCAGTTTTAATTTCATTAAAATATCTTTCTTTTACATCAATTTTATAAAATCCCAATTGTTTTTCTAAATCTTCACAAGAATTTACTCCAAGTTCATCTATATAAAAATCGGCATAAGGTTTACCAAAATATATTTCATCAAAAGGAATATTATATTTTTCTAGATTATCAAATGTATATTTTGAAATATTTTTATAAATTAAACCAATATTACCTTCATATCTTTTCATACCAATTGATGTATATAAAATAATAGTATGACCTAAATTTTTAAGATATTTTAAATAATCTATATTTTTAATATTTGGTTTTATAGTTGTATAATCATCATATATTTCTGGATAACTCAATAATGTTTTATATATATCAAAACAAAATCTTTTATTATAATTATTTTTAAAAGAAGAACAATATATTTTAAGTTGTAATGGTGTTCCTACACAAGAAAAATCCTTTAAATTAATAATATTTGGATGAAATATATGATTATCTAATAACATTTCTTTGATAACACAAGAAGTATAAAATTCACCTTTTTCTCTAATATTTTTTTCAATTATATTTTCACAATATTTTTTTAATAAAAATCCTTTTTCAAAACAATAACAACCAGTATTTGCATATTCTGATATTTTAATTTTTTCTTTAATATCTTCAATAATATTATTATTGATTTTTAGATAAGAAAATATTGGTTTATCTTGATTATCTTTAAAACAAAATACTGCATTATTATTTTGATTTCTATAAATATCAAGGATATTAATATGATAAAAAGTATCACAATCTAATAAAACACATTTATTTTTTAAAAGATTTGGTTCAATTTGATTTAGTCCATATAAAATAGTTTCTGCTGCACCTTCTGTTTGTTTATTTAATTCAATTAAATGTATTTTTTTATATTTATCTTTTAATATTGTATTAAAACTATATTTATTTAATTCTTTATTATAAATTAAAAATATATTGTCATTTTCTTGTGGAAATAAATTATCTATCAAATGAAAAATCATTTCTTTTCCAAAAATATTTATTAATGGTTTCGGTTTAGTATATCCATCATCTTTAAATCGTTGACCTAATCCTCCTAATGGTATAATAATATTCATTATATTTGTTTAAAACATAATATTTATAATTTTTAAATTAATATGTACAAAAAAAATATTTTTATTTCAATTGGTTCAAATTGCAATCCTAGAATATATATGAAAAATAAAATGAATATTACTAAAAAAAATGGATATAAATCATGTCCATTTGATTTATGTATTTCTTCATTTGATTCAATATATCAATGTATAAATGATGATTTTAAATATTTTTTTGATGAGTTAGAATTAATAGATGGTATAAATGGAAAAGGTGATAGGAGTAATGCTGGTGATGGTAATAAAAACATTAAAAACAAGTATAATTTTATTTTTAATCATGAAAGTCCTACACATTCTCATATATTTAATGGTGATAATGGTAGTATAAAAGATGATGATGAATATTTTATAAGAAATGATTATGAACAATTTCGAAAAAGATATAATGATAGAATAAATAATTTTAAAAATTATATGAATGAATATACTATGATTACATTTTTATATAATAATTATAAAAAAAATGAGATTGAAAAATTATATCAATTAATGATAACAAAATATAAAAATAAAATAATTCATTTTGTAAAGATAGAATAAATATATATATTAATTTTATAATGGTTTATTTAGGAATTCATATAAATCCATATTCTTATGATAATTTAATGCCACTTTTAAAAGAAACAATAAAATTAAAAGCAAATGTATTACAAATATTTTTAGGTGATAAAAGATTAACAACATTGAGAGAAAAGTTTCGATTTACAAAAGAACAAATAAAAGAGATTAAACAATTTTTAAAAGAACATAAAATAAAATTATTTATACATTCTATATTGTCATTAAATTTTTGTAATGACCCTTTTTTAATGAGAAATAAATGGGGTATTGATAATTTAACTTATGATATGACATGGGGTGAAAAGATAGGTGCATCAGGAGTAGTTATTCATATGGGTACACATAAGACAGAAAAATTAAATATATCTTATGGTGAATGTGAAAATAATTTTGTAAATTCTATAAAAATGGTTTTAGACAATACTAGAAAAATACCAATATTATTAGAAACTCCCGTTAATAGAAAAAATATAGTATGTGGAACATTAGATGGAATGTCAATTTTATATCATAAAATTCCTGAAAAATATAGAAAAAGAGTGAAGATTTGTGTTGATACTCAACATATATTTGCATCAGGAGTAAATTTGAGACATGAAGAGAATGTAAAAAATTATTTTGATAAATTAAATAAATTAATTGGATTAAAAAATCTTGGTTTAATACATTTGAATGATTCTGATAAAGAATTTAATTCTAGAATTAATAGACATAAAACAACACAAGAAGGTTATATTTTTTCATCATTAAATGGTAAAAAATCTTTAAAAAGTATATTGGAATTTGCAGAAAAACATAAAATACCAATGGCTTGTGAAACAAATTATGATAAATTTAAAGAAGAAATGAAATCATTACATAAATTATTGAAAAATAAACAGAAAGGTGGTTTAAAAAAAGATATTAAACCATTAATATTAAAAATATTTAATAATATTTTATCTTTTCATGAATTATTGGGTAAAAAAGGTAATTTATCAACAAAATATAGGATAGAAAGTTATAGAAAAGCAATTAATAGTATAAAAAAATATAATAAAAAAATATATTCAGAAGAAAATGTTAAAAATTTACCTTTTATTGGAAAAGGAATGTATAATAAAATTAAAGAAATAAAAAATACTGGAACATTAAAAATGTATGAAAATATTAAAAAAAATACAAAACATCACAATAATATAAAGGAATTTGAAAAAATATGGGGTATTGGACCAGTAATGGCAAAGGAATTTATTAATAAAAAAATATATACAATAAATAATTTAAAAAAACAAATAAAAAAGAAAAAAATACAATTAACAGAACAACAACTTATTGGATTAAAATATTATAAAAATTTATCTACTAAAATATCCAGGAAAGAAATAACAGAATGTACAAAATATTTGAAAAAATTATTAAAAATAGAAAATTTAGAAATATATAATGGTGGTTCATATAGATTAGGTAAAAAAGAATCAGGTGATATTGATATTATAATAACAACAAATGATGATAATATAGAAGATTTTAAAGAAAAAGTATTAAAAATATTAGAAAAAGAAAAAATAATAAAAAATATATTGGTCAAAGGAAAAGAAAAGGATATTTATGTTGTTAAATTTCCAGAATATAATAAATTTAGACAAATGGATGTTGCATTTATAGAAAAAAAATATTTACCATGGTATTTATTATATTTTGGTTCGAGTAAAGATTTTTCTAAAAAAATAAGAGGAATAGCATCAAAAAAAGGATATAAATTAAATGAAAAAGGAATTTTTTATAAAAATACTGGAAAAAGAATAGATTTTAATCCAATAGAAGAAAAAGAGATATTTGAATTTTTAGAAATACCATATATTAAACCTAAAAATAGATGATTTATATTTTATATATAAAATGTTCAAACATTTCATCGAAATTAATTAATGGATAATTTTGTACAGTAGTTAATTCAGGAGTAATTTTAAAAAATTGATTATACCAATCAATATATGATGGATAAAACATTTCAAAACTATTAATATTTGAACTAATATATTCACATGTTTTATAATAATTTGTTACAGACATTAAAAAGTTTTTATTAAAATTAAAATAATAAATTAATTTTATTAAATAATATTCTAAATTAATATTATTGACAATAACTGTATATAAATTACATTCATTACTATTATCTAATAATCCATTGATAGAATCATATAATTTTGTAAATATTTTATTTATATTTTGATTATACATTACAACAATATTTTCTTGACTAATAATATTTTTATAAAATATATTGTATAAATCAATCTTTTTTGATAATGTTTGATTTAAAATAGGAGTTTTATGTTTATTAAAAATATTTTTGACTTGATTATATGTTAAATTTGTTGTTGTTGATGTTGTTTTATTTTCTACTGTATATGCATTTGTTTTTGAAAGATCAATTGTAGTAATTTTTTGAGTTGGACTAATTCTATCATTTTCTTTAAAATTATACTTAGATGAATTATTTTTAATTGTTTTTTTAGTTGAAGAATTCAAAATATTTTTATTTTGTATAATATATTTATTTAAATTACTATTGTTTTTAGAATTAGGACTTATTTTTTGATTAAATTTTGTATATTTCATATTTAATTCAAAAATAAAATCATATGATAATAGTCCATTACAATAAATAATATTATCATTTAATATATCATTTCTTTTTATTATATATTCATTAAATAATTTTATGAAAAATGTATTAAAATCATTATTTTCAAATTTATTATTTTGAAAAATAGAATAAAATAATGGATACTTAGCATTTCCTTCATTATTTTTTATTATTGAAAAATTATTTTTTTTATATTCTTCAACAAATGTTGGAAAAGTATTATTATTTATATTAAAAGTATTATTTATATTATTTTTTAAATTAAAAATAAGATTATTAGAACCATTAAACATTTTTTTATTTAAATTATACTTTTCTCTTGATATTTTAATATTTTCCAATATAGTTTTATTTGTGTTAATAATATTAACAATACTATTTCTTATTTGGTTCAAGTTATTTAATTTTATTTTCATAAGAAAATATTGATTTACAATATTAATATCATTTTTACCAGTAAATAAATATCCAGGTAAAAAAGGAATAAAATTTGTATTTTCTTCCATAATTTCTTGAATAGTAATTGGAGTAGTACTATTTATTGTTAATGGATTAATAAATTGGTTTATATTAGATTTATTTATATTTGGTTTGTTTTTAGAAGAGTTTAAGTTCACCATTTATATCTTAATTATATATATATTTTTTTAGAAAATTAATTAATATAAAAATAAGACAACAAAATAATATATTAAGATGGAAGAAACAAATCAAAAGAAAATAGAAGATGAATATGAAGAAGAAGATGATGAAAGTGATAATGAAGATGATGATATAGAAAGTGAATCTGATATTGATGATACTGAAGGTGCAGAAGATGCAGAAGATGATGACACTGAAGAAGTGACTGATGAATTGACAACAGAACCTCTTAAAAAGAAAAGAGGTAGAAAATCAAAACCAAAGAATGAAAATGATGAAGAAAATACGGAGAAAATACAGAAAAAGAGAGGAAGAAAGCCTAAAGTGAAGGAAAATGAAACTAATGAGAAAATTCCTAAAAAGAGAGGAAGAAAACCAAAGGAGAAGATTTATTCAGTAAAGGAATTACCAAAGACATTTTTTGAGGAGAATAAGAATGAAATTTTTATATTACATTTACCAATTAAATCTACAGAAAGAGAAACAATAAATGAACCTTTACCAAGTATGTCAGATAATTCAAATTATTCAATGTTAATTGATAATGATATGAATGATAATAATAATGATAATATGTTATTGACACAACAGACTTTAATGACACCACAACAAAACATAATGCATAATTTTTTATTTGATATGAATAAAGATGAAAAGAAGACACCAGAAATATTTCATGTAAAAAAAGATGATGATGAAGAGATGAGACCAAATAAAATCATTAAGAAAAATTTAAGAAATATAATGTATGAGTTTATAAATGCAAATAATGATAAAACATGGCCAGATTCAACAAATACATATTGTTGGTGGTGTTGTCATCCATTTAATGGTCCACCTTGTGCATTACCAGAATTATATAAAAAAGAAAAGTTTTATGTGAGTGGATGTTTTTGTTCATTTAATTGTACAGCATCATATAATTTTAGTAAGAATGATGATAATATGTGGGAAAGATATAGTTTATTAAATTTAATGTATAAAAAGTTATATAATAATAAATTTGTAAAAATAAATATGGCACCACCAAGAGAAGTATTAAAAATATTTGGTGGATATATGAGTATAGAAGAATTTCGGGATAATTCTTTAAGAAATGAAAAGGTATTTACAGTAATAAAACCACCATTAATATCAATAATACCAAAGATTGAAGAGAATGTTTCAAATACAAGTAATAAAAGTGTTAAAAATAATACTCCAATTGTAAATGAAAATATATTAAATAAGACACAAAATAATTTGAAATTAAAAAGAAATAAACCTATAACAAATCCAAATAGTACTTTACAGTCTTTTATGGATTTAAAAATTATTTAAAAAATTATAAAAAATATAATATTTATTAAGAAATATATTTTTATCTTTTGTAAAAAAAAATATATTTATATAATATAAATATGAGTGGAGGTTATTCTGATCCATCTAATATGGCAAATTTTACTGAGAATAGTTATAATCTTACTGGACCTGGAAATTCGTGGTGTGTCAAAAAAAATTCAATATATACTAACCCCAAAGCTAATTTTAATTACTTCAATAAACGTTGCGGTGATAGCTATACTTATTATGCATATTGGTACAGACGTTTCCCTGATCAAACCAAATACTTAAACTGCTACAATCTTCCCTATAGAGATGTTATGCTTGATAATAAATGGGGTTATGTCAACAAAGGAAATAATGGAAAAACTTGTGGACCATTACCTAACTATCATTTTAATGTTGTAGACAGAGGATTTAAATATTTTGATACTAAGATTAATCCAACCAGTAAAAATGTAACCTATGTTTAAATTTTAATTTTAAAATTATTTTATTAAAAAATATTTAAACATCAATATTTCTAAAAATTTATTAATAGATTTTGTAAATTTATTAATAAAAATTTTATTTTAAAGATATACTGACTGAAAAAAAGAAAAGATTAACTTCATTATTAAATGATAATATTACCAGCAATGTTATTAATGCCAGTAGAAGTATTTATCAATTGTTCAATTGCATTAGGTGCAGGATTTTTCTTAATATCATATCCAATATAATTATTTATAATTTGATTATAAGTTGTATTATTTTGAATAATTATACCATTTTCATTATCTGAAATATAATTGGCACGATCATCAATAAATACATAACTTCCAATAGTATTTGATTGAGCATTATCTTTAATAATAATACCTCCTAATTTATTACCTATATTATTTGTTTCTCCTGATAAGTTAAGACCAAAATATGAATAAAATACAGAATTTGAATAAGCGTTATCTTGAATACAAATACCATATTCATCATTACCTGAAAATGTATTTCTTGAAATAACTGATGGATAATCACCTCCAACAATAATGTTATTTGCGTTACCTCCAATTAAAAGTCCATTTTTACCGTTAGATAAAAGAGAATTTCCATCTGTTTGCAATCCAGCTATTACAGGATTAACAGTGACATTATATGTATTACCAGTTATTTCTATACCATTTCCAACATTTCCAGAAAAAACATTTGTTCTTATTAAATGTTCACCTCCATTTGTATCAAAATATATACCATTATTTTGGTTTGGTGCTTGTGTTCCAAATGCAAAACCACCTCCAAAAGTATTAAATGTAGTAAAATTTCTACTGTCATCTAAAACACTAATTCCATTTCTATTGTTACCTGAACATACATTTCCTAAAGGTATTATTCCTCCAACTTGTGTTTCTGATGATGTTCCAGAAATAGTTATACCATCTAAATCATTAGGTAAAACCTTAGAATTTAATGCATTAATTCCAAAAAAATTTCCTTGAATAATTATTTTATTTGAACTATTTACATTTATACCACTTAAACCATTACCACTGATCACATTATAATAAACAAACGGATTATTGTAAACTTTACAACCTTCAATAACATTTGAATCAGAATTTTCTATATATACACCATTTAAATTATTACCAATCATATAAGTACCATTTTTATTGGTTCCTATGAAATTACCATATAAATTATTTTTAATTGAATTATTTGTTATAGAAATACCATTTTTAATATTACCAGAAATTAAATTTCCTAATGGTGGAATGATAAAAGTTGGTGTCGTTTGTCCTTCACTACCAGTAGGATTATTTATTTCACCATCAGAATTAACAAAAATAATTCCTCCAATTGTGTTATTATATGATTCATTTGTAATTAATATACCATTGTTTCCATTAGGAATTGGTTTTGCTCCATAATAATTTGTTCCAATATTATTTTTAATAATAAAGTTATCATAACAACAATCTAATTTTATACCTTCTAAAGAATTACCACAAATAGTATTTGATACATAATCAGAATTAAATGTGTCATTTTGGCCAATATGGTTATTATGTGAATTTGGAGCAATATAAACACCATTTAAACTATTGGAATAAATAAAATTTTTATCTATCAATACATTATTACAATTTATAGTAATACCGTTGGATGACGATAAATATATACTTAAACCAATTATTTTAGAACAATTTGCATTTATTCCTAAATTTATTCCATTGAAACCATTACAATTTAAATTTATTAATGGATAAAATGTATAATCCAAAAAAGTACTTGCATCAATAGTAATATTTGATTGAATTACTGGTAAATCTGATAATAATTTAATTGTTCCTTTAATTCCGAATGTAATTATTGTTGGAAATGGAATATTTTCATTTGCTAAATTGATACCGCGTCTAAGTGATTCATTACCACTGTCATTTAAGTTTGTGACTTTGTAATATATTACTTTATCTGAACAGTCTGACATTATTATATAATTCAATAATAATTTAATTATATAAATCGATAAATTTAAATGATATTTGATCTAAGTAATTCTTTATTGTTAATATTATAAAAAGTAATATAATTTTTATGGATAATATATGAATGTTGTGGTAATACATTTTTAAAATTATATTCTAAAAAATAAAATAGATTTGTTTCTTTAATAGTTTTTGGAAATATTTTTATAAATAAACATTCAAAATAATTCATATCATATTTTTCATTATTAAATGATTCTAAATAACGATGTATAGAAGCAGATTGAATTGAAACCATATTTTTAATAGATTCACATATAATTTCATTATTTTTACCAGTAGAATAATATATTTTATTAATACCAATATCTTTCATCATATTTAGACAACGAATACAAGGACGTGCATTACCAATAGTACCTTCTTTTGAAAAACGTATTACTAAAATATCAACTTTTTTTATATTTTTTGAATTTGGTGTGTAAAAGACACCACCGTTGTTTCACTTTATCGAACGTCAAATGCTTACCAAAATAATTCATCAAAGCATGCATTTCTGCATGTATACTACCAAAAAAATTACCTCTACAATAATTTCGAACATTATTACAACAAGGTTTTGTAATTAATTTTTTATTTTGTACAACACCAGCACATAATTGATGTTGCATTTCACTTTTTTTAGATTCTTCGTAAAAAACGGGATAATATTTAGCAAATTGATTATAATTCATTTTTTAATGTTATTGTATATATATATTTATATATTATTACTTTATATAAAAAATGACAGTTAAAATTCTCATAAATTTTTTCTGTAAATAATGTTTATATTTACATCTATTTATAGTTTGTTATTTTGTTTTTTTTTAAAGCTTTTTCTCACAGTATTTTTGATTAAATAATCATATAAAATGACTGATACAAGTATATCTTTTGACAATATTGCAAATTTTCTCAATACAGTCGGTTTTGAGTGTGCAATTGATGAAAATGAATTAGCATATGGTGATGCATTTTCAAGGTTATTTTTTAAAACAACTTTTGATTTAACTTGTATTGCATTATTGCAGTGCAATGAAAAAGTCAATAATGTGTTTACTGACAAGAATGAAATGCGCAATATGCGTTTTTTGTTTATTGACTTATATATGTCAATAAGCAAATTATTGGATGAAACTTTTTCCAAAAAGTATATGCATTATGCATACTCTGGTATTGACCACAAGGCAATGAAGGTATTTTTTAATAATCATTGCGATCATATTGGTATTGAAAAATTTGATGCACTCAAACAATATGGTACTAACATATTGAAGATTGTGGCGTATATTATTGAGTTTAAATGTATAGTTGAAAATGACTTAATTATGAGTTTTGATGACTACATTAAAACTTATACTAAAATTACTGAACAGTATAAGGTTATTAATGATTGTATTGAAAAGATTATTGTTGCATCAAAGAAGTAATATAAAATTAATCCAGGGATGGAATTTCATTAGTATTTTTATGTATTTGACATAAAAATATTTTTGGAATGATAAAATCCCACCATATATAAAAAGCTTACAGTAATTATGGATATGTATATTTATTTAGAGCATTGCATATTTTAAATGCCAGTCTATTACAGACTAACAATCAATAGTGACGCTTAGCAGGACTAAATTCTATAGTTGTACAGGTTTATTATGCATTTGTATGGAATAACGGACATTTTGCACTCCTGACATTTGCTATTTGACTACCGTATTTATCAAACAACAATTTATTATTTGGTCATTTTTAAAATACACCATTCGGGGTTCTCTTTTGAGTATAGTATTTATAATAATATTTAGAAAATATTTTGTTCCAAATATATGACCATTTACCTTAAATATACCAAGGGTAAGTGAAAACCTTCTGATATATGTGTATATAATCACTTTTTACATAAATAATCATTGCATTTAAGGTTTATGCTCATATTTATATATAATATATAATATATATAAATATCTTTTTAAGTACTTTTATTTTTATAAAAATATAATAAAACTAGAATTTAAAATACGCATTGCTCTAATAATAAAAAAAATGACAGTTAAAATTATTAGAAAAAATTATTTATTATAAAAATAATTAAGAATTTATTCTATATTTAACTTTTTTTGTTTTTTTTCAAGAAAAAATACTAACAATGTCTAAAAGAAAATATTATGATGAAACTGAATTGGTTCTAACCAAGGATGAAGAAGAAAAGATGAGTTCAATTCTTGAACCGTTGCTCAATGAATATAGTTTAACTCCAGCTCATTTTATAGTGGGTTATGGTCTTAAAGGTATACCTTCTATTAATAAACCTGACAGAATAATAAAAATTATTTTTGGTTTTTTTCTTCTTTCAGCAGATGTCAATAAGGACTATAAACTTTATCTTGATTTGCATATGCATGGTAAACAAGAAGTTGCTAATATCATTAAGAAATATGCGTGTACTGACAAGTCTCAATCAGTAAATCCTGATGATTATATTTTGAATAATGTTTTTACTGACAAAATGAAGGAAAAAATTTTTCAAGATTGTTTGGAAGCACATCAACGTTTAAAAGATAATGGTGTAATCAATTAGATTATACCAAATCAATAAACAAATGTCATAATATAATGACAGTGTCGAAAGACACACCATATATAAAAAGCTTACAGTAATAAGTGATATGTATATTTATTTTTATTTATTATTATAAAAATACACTAATAAATGTATATAAAGAAAATATTATAGAAACTAGTATATATAAAAATGAAATTATTATCATGGGATGTTGGTGTATATAATTTAGCATATTGTATAATAGAAAAGAATGAAAATGAAAACCCAAAAATATTAGATTGGAATATTGTAAATTTAGTGGATAATGAACAAATGAAAAAGAATACAAATTTATTATTTGAAAATATTCCTAGAAAATTATATGATATACCACAATTATTGGATGTTGATATAGTTGTTATTGAAAATCAACCATCTTTAAAAAATCCAAAAATGAAATCAATTCAAATGATATTATATTCTTATTTTTTAATTTTAGGTAAAACTATTGGTAATGACTTAACAAAAAGTTATATTGATAAATTGGATTTTTGTTCAGCAAGTAATAAATTAAAAATTTATGATGGTCCAGAAATTGTTATTCCAGTTAGTTCTAGAGGTAAAAAAAAGAAAGAAGAAGACCAAAAAATGGTTGAAAATCTAATTGAAATTGATGTTCATAGTAGTGATGATGATGAAAAAATAGAGGTTAATTTATTGGTAAGTGGTGGGGAAAAAGTACAAGAAAAAAAAGAAACAAAGAAAAAGGGAAGTGAAATCAAATATGCAGACAAAAAGAAATTAGCAATTGAATATGCAAAATATTTTGTGAATAAATATAATCCAAGTTATTTAGATTTTTTCAATAGTCATAAAAAGAAAGATGATTTATCAGACTCTTATTTACAGGGATTGTATTATTTAAAGAAATTAAAGAAGTAGATATTATTTGTTATGTCAATAAATATAAATCTTATATTAAATTTTTTATTTTTAATGAATTTATAAAAATAAAAATAAACAAGTTATAAATTAAATTTCTAACGCAAATCTAAACGAATACCACCTTTTTTATTTGGTGTTGCAGTAGTTCTTTTAGCATTATTTCTAATATTTAATGAACCATTACTACCAACAGAACCATTTTCTTCATTTAATTCCTTGATAATTTCATCAATTTCAGGAGGACCTTTCATTCTTGTTTGTGAAAGATTATTCATAGAAGGCATTGGACGAGGTGGTTCAAAGTTTCTGGGAATTTGTTGATTAATTTTAGCATTAATACCATCTTTCATCATATTACCAACAAAATCATCTTCACCAAAGGATTGATTGATAGAATTACCCATATTTTTTGCGGCAGCTTCTTGTATATTTTTCATAATATCGGGATTTTGTTTAAGGATATCTTTAAGATTAGGAGATGATTGTTTAAAGAATGAATTTGTGAGATGATACATAAAGGCAGAACCAGCAACCATTGAAATTAATCTTAATTCAGGAGCCATACTTACACTACTACTATATTTATCATGTAATTCTTCGAAAACTTCATCATAATCAGAAATATTTTCCATAACATTTTCAGACCATTTATCTAATTTAGCGTCAAAATAATCAAATTTATTATTAAGCCATTCAACACCACTACAAAATCCTACCAAAATTTTTCTACTAAAACGAATACTTTTTTCAACATCTCTTTGTTTTTTTAATCTATCATGTTCATATTTAATATCTTCAAATGATGAAGCCATAGTATATCTCTTTGATGGTGGATATCCTTGTTTTTGTAATCTATCTAAGTTAAATAGTAATTGTTGTTTTTCTTGTTGAATTTCTTCATAACTTTTCTTTTTAACAGGTTCTTCCGTATATTCAGTATCATCATCATCATCATCTTCATCATATTCACTTGTTCCATTTGATGTTTGAGTCATATTTTTACTTTTAACACCTGAATCAATTGAACTATAATTATCATCATCATCAGATTCATCAGATATAGAAGTTTGACTATGAGTATATTTATTTGAACCAGTTAAAATTTCATCAGTCATTGATTGATTAGAACTACCAGATGAATTACTAGAGTCATCCGATTCTGAATTATTTACATTTTTTTTATTGTTAGCAATCATAGAAAAAGTATTTAAAGGAACCTTTTTATTAAAATTAGGTTTAACTTTATATTTTTTTCCTTCCGGAATAGTAATAGTATCTCCAGTTAACATCGGTTTTATATTATTACTTATTTCATCTTTTTTTAAATCGAGATTAATATCATTATTTATTTTAAAATTATTAAAATCTAAAGGTATGCTATTTACATTACCTGATTTGAATTCACCATCTTTATTTATAATTATATTATTCATTTACTTGTATATATTTATGAAAATAATTTATGAAATAATACGCAATTATATGTTTTTTTGAAATTGATTTACTATTTCCTTAGCTTTATTATATTCTTCTAATGTAATCTTCTTAGGATCATTTGGTTTTATGACACAAAATGTGCTGTTTTCATTAATAAAAAAATATATTATAATAAAAAATAATAATGATAATAAAAGTGAAATTTTGATATCTCTAGTAGCCATAAAAAATATAGAAAATAAGACCATACATCTTATAACAAAATATTTAGTAAATATATTTTCAACATTTTTAGGAAAATCGATTGATAAATATCTTCCACCTAAATTAGACATTAATAAAATAGATCCTGCAAATATTTTATTATTTGATAAACTTATTAATATATCATCAATCATATTAATTAATTTATAAAAAGAAAATAATATTATACAATTTTTTTAATTTCATTTTTAATGTTATCAAAAAGATTTTTAATTTCAATAACTTTATCTTTAAATGGTTCTATATTTTGTTTTTTATTTGTATTTTCAGTTCCGTCATTACCTAAATTTAGTGAGAAATCTGAAAAATTTTCTTTAATGTTTTGTAAAAATCTATTATTTACAAATTTTTCTTTTATATCAATATTAAAATAAATTACGACTAATAATGATACTATTAATAAAATAAAATTATAATTTTCATAAATAAAATAAACAATTACCAATAATATAAAGTATTTTACATATCTTTTTGATAAAATATCATTTATTTTTGGTTCATTTGATATAAAAAAGAATAATAAAATTAGTAATATAATAAGAAAAATATTTTGAAACATTTTTATTTAATATATTATAATAATAAAATTTTTTGGAAAAATATCTTAATAATATGTAGAATATAATTAAATATGTCATTTAGAATTTCATATTGCTCTTTAGAAGAGGCGTGGGGAGATTCTTTTAATAGAAAAGATATGATTCAACCGCCTCCAAATAATAAACTATATCAACAACAAACAAAGAATAATGATAAACTTTTTGAAAGAAATAAATATGATAAATTAATTGAAGGTTCAGATCAAGATAGAGAAAATGTAATATCAAATATGAATATTGTTGAAAGAAATGTCATTTCTGAAAATAATTCATCAAATCAACAACAATTTGATAAATATCGTTTTAATCCTAATAATGTAGTTACTAATAATAATATAATAGATAATGAAAAAGCTTATTTACCCTTTAAGGAAAATATTGAAAAAAAACAGATAGAAGATAAATTGAATTTATTAGAAAATGAATTAAAAAAGTATAAGTATTTAATGAATGATACAAATATTGAAAGTTTTTCTAATAGTAATGGTGGTAGTAATGAACAAAAACAATCAAATTCAAATGATATAATAGATTTAATAATATTAATAATAATTGGTTTATTAGTAATATTTGTTTTAAATTCAATATTTAATATTGGAAAAGCTATTGGTGCACGTAATAAAATATAATATATTCATACTTTTCTTGGTAAAAAGTTGCTTAAAGCTGTATAACTTTCAATAGGTTTATATTTTAGATTTAAATCACTAATGATATCTTTTTTCTTTTCTTGTGGTTTATAGTCTAATAATTTATAGTTTGGTTTAGGTAAAGTCCATGATATATATAGAACAAAATTATCACAATATTTTGAATGAAATCCTTTTTCTTTTAATATATTCAATAGATACATAATACATTCAGTCATATTAAAAATAGGTAATCCAGAACCAGGTAAAAATTCAGGTACTTCAAAAAAACAAAATGTTTGTTCTGTTAAGGAAACTTCTTTTATTTTTTTAAAACATTTCATAGCAATCATTTTATAAATTTTTAATCTATTGTCTTCTTTTTCTTTTTGTTTTTTATGTATTTCTTGTATATTAAATGTCAATAAATCATCTTGTGTATTATTATAATTTCCATAATAATCATATTTCATCATATTATTCATTTTTATATACTAATATATATAAAAAAATATTATTAATATTATTTAATGAAAATTAATTTTAAAAAATATAATGAACTTATTATTAGTTCAGGTGGTAATAAAGGTGTTGCATTATTAGGTTCTTTAAATTATATTAATACTTTTTATCCTATTCATTCTTTTTCATATTTAACAGGTTGTTCTGTTGGTAGTATTATTGTTTTATTAATAAATTTAGGTTATTCTATAAATGAATTGAATGAAATATTATTTAAAATAAATTTTAGTGATTTTCAAGAATGTAAAATAATGAATTTAATAGAAAAATGTGGATTTGATGAAGGAATTAAATTAACAAATTTTATAAAAGCATTAATAATAAATAAAAATTATAATCAAAATATTACTTTTTTAGAATTATTTGATAAAACAAAAATAAAATTAACTATTGTTGTAACAAATATTACAACTGGTAATGTTGAATATCATAATTATATTGATACACCTGATATACCTATATATTTATCTATAAGAATGTCATCAAATATTCCTATTTTATTTTCTCCAATTATTTATAATAAAAATTATTATGTTGATGGTGCATTATTGGAACCATTTCCATATTATTATAATAAAAACACAAAAAAATTATGTTTATGGTTATTTGATAAATATGAAATAGATTTTTTAAAAAAAATGGAAAAGGTAAATTTCATAAATGAATTGGATAATTCATTTAATTATATTCTTAATATATTGAGGATTATATATATAAATTATATGAAAATATATTATAGAAAGATTGATTTATATACGAATAATAATAAAAAGAATGATATTATACAGGTTGATTTTGAATTAAAAAATGTATCATTTGAAAATTTTGAAATGTCTTTTAATGATAAAATAGAAATGTATAATATTGGATATGATAAATGTAAAATTTTTTATAAAAAGTATTTTAAAAAATTACGTAAAAGATATTTATTTATGAAATATTATTATTTATGGAAATATAAAGTTTTTATGCAATAGGTGCGGCATTATCAGGCATTTTATTTAAAACACCAGTGACATTATTTAAATATTGGTTAAAATCAAAATAACTTCTTCCTCCATTATATTCTTCAAAAGAACCACCTAAACCTTGAGGATAATATCTAATAGTAGGAAATCCTTTAATATTTTGTTGTTTAACTAATGTGGCATTTTCATGTGCTTCACAGTCAACCATCATAACTTTAACTGGTCCAGAATAACTTTCAATTAATTTTTGGAATTCTGGTTTAGTTCTCTTACAATGTCCACACCATTCTGCATAATACATAACAAATGCTGGTGAATTCATATCATTTTGTGCATTAGTAAATGCTTCAAATTCAATTGAACCTCTAACATCACCAATATGTGCATTTACACCAAAACCTAAATTTAATAAAGGTGATGCTGGTCTGAATAAAGCTAAAACGATAATTAAAGCAATTACTAAATAAATAATAATCATAAGAGGATTTGACAAAAATGATTCTGCTGATGTCATATTTTTAACAACTTTATTCATAGCCATTTTATTTATATTTAATACTTATATTTTTTTTTTACTTAAAAAGATTTTTATAAATAAATAAATAAATAATAATTTTGACTTAAAAATGTTAGACCCTTTATATTTTTTGTTGACAAATAGTCAAAATACATATATACAGATTTTTATGATATATATAATTCAACATATAATACAACATAATAAATATTTTTTAAGTTATATTTTTTTATTTATAAATAAAATATTTTCATCAGACAAAAAAGAAATTGTAATTGAATCTCAAATTTCAGTTACAGACAGATGTGGAATGAGAATTACTAAATTTATTTATTCTAAAACATTTCAAGCTATAACATATTATATAAAAAAAACGAATCCAAATGGTATTTTTAAAAAAAGAGAACCAGATAAAACAGAAAAAGAACACAATCCAGTTTTTGATTTATTTATTCCTGACCAGACAAAACCATTTTTAATTCATAAAGACAAACAAATATATTGTAGTATGAAATTGTATGAGGATATTTTTGAAACAAATAAGGATAAAGCAGAAATAAATAAAAAACATA
>Ga0194129_10001681_pt1 | contig 35539 bp, 42 predicted proteins | sample TA2KigCa35mmetaG_FD_150862 | JGI IMG/M metagenome (GOLD analysis project Ga0194129, IMG submission 150862) | Freshwater microbial communities from Lake Tanganyika, Tanzania - TA2015038 Kigoma Deep Cast 35m | ecosystem: Environmental > Aquatic > Freshwater > Lake | place: Tanzania: Lake...
GTAAAATTTGGGGATCAACAGAATTAATACACGCTAACGGCGTATTAGAATTTCATAGAATAGAATTTAAAGCTGGCGTTCAATGTTCAAAACATAAACACGCATTTAAATGGAACGGATTTTACGTAGAGTCTGGTAAAATGTTAATAAGAGCTTGGCAAAAAGGTAAACAAGAAGGCCTTATTGATAATACAGTTTTAAAAGCAGGTGATTTTACAAGAATAAAACCTGGTATATTTCATCAATTTGAAGGCATAGAAGATGGTGTGGCTTTTGAATTATATTGGGCGGAATTCGACCATAATGATATACAAAGAGAAACACAAGGTCGAATTGTAGATAATAGAGATTAAAAAATTAATATCTAATATCTTCGTAAATGCCTAACCAGTCCGATATGTAATGAAATCCAAATAAAAATCCATAACCAAGCGCTATAATAGCAGCGGCCAGTAATAGGATTTTTAAATCGTCTTTTGAAAACATTTAATTTACTCCTTTTTTTATTATATTTGTATATTATAACAAGTAATTGTGTCAAAAATAAGACAAAATTAAAGAAATATATAAGTAAAATCAATAACTTATACAGTATTTTAAAAATTTTAAGCGTTTTTTCTAAAAAAATACACATTTTTCAATAATTCTAATGATTTTTTATAAATAATTACTAAATTATGGCAAAACGAGTCAGTTTTTCAGGAGTTTCTACATTTTTTAAAAAAAATAAAGTAAAAAGGCCTAACATACACACTAAAAAATTAAATAAACATAAAAAAAAATCTATGAAAAAATTTTATAGAGGCCAAGGAAGATAATGACACACGAATTTATCATATTAAATAATGGTAAATTAGAAAAATATGATGAATTTGAAAAAATACCACAAATTTTTGATAACGTAATTAAATTTTTGCCTCAAATACCTGATGGTCCACATACAGAAGAACAACATATGGAAATAGATAGTTGGAATATAAAATTTAAAGAATTAATGAGTAGGGAAACAAATAAAAGGAAAATAAATGCCAGCAGCAACAAGAATAGGTGATGCTGATGTAAGTCATTGTTCAGGAATGACAAGAGCCGAAGGTTCACCTAATGTATTTGTAAACGGTATAGCTTGGTCTCGTCAAGGTGATGTAAATACCAGTCATTTATTGCCGGCTCCTATATGTCCTTCTCACACTGCACCAATAACAATTGGTTCTACTACTGTTTTTATAAATGGTAAAGGAGCAGGTCGTGTAGGTGATGAAATTTCAGGATGTACTTCAGTTGCACAAGGTTCGCCTAATGTTTTTTGCGGTGGTTAAAAAAACGATATAAATATATAAGATTATGCCAAATTACGATGCCGGTTCTTTAAACAATAGTAAAAGAGCCACAGTTAAATATAAAGATTTAGATTTAGATTTTGGTCGTAATACGGTTACTAATGATGTAAACAAGTTAACAGACGTTGAAGCTGTTAAAAGAAGTGTAAGAAATTTAATTAATACATCACACTTTGAAAGACCTTTTCATCCTGAAATAGGTTCTAATATAAGAGCGATGTTATTCGAGTTAATGACACCATTGACTGCTTTGAATCTACAAAGAAAAGTACACGAAGTGTTACAAAATTTTGAACCAAGAATTAAATTGGTTCAAGTATCAGCAAGACCTGATATTGATAGAAATTCATATGATTTAAGCATTTATTTTTATGTTATTGGTTCAAATGAATTGGTTACTGTACAAACATTTTTAGAAAGACTAAGATAATATGGCAAGTAATAAATTAGAAGTATCAGATTTTGATTTTGATGCAGTCAAAGCCAATTTAAAAACATTTTTACAAAGTCAATCAGAATTTCAAGACTATAATTTTGAGGGTTCTGGTTTTGCCATACTTTTAGATATACTTGCTTACAATACTCACTATCTAGGCTTCAATGCTAATATGTTAGCAAATGAAATGTACCTAGACAGTGCTGATATAAGAAAAAATATTGTGTCAATTGCTAAAATGTTAAATTACACACCATCTTCTGTGAGATCACCAGAGGCCAGTTTGAATATTGAAGTCAATGACGCTACAGGTTCAACTTTAACATTAAATAAAGGCACAGTTTTTACAACAAGTGTAAATGGTATATCATATCAATACGTAACAAATGAAGATTATACAATTACACCAACAAACGGTGTTTTTCTTTTTTCGGATGTAGAAATTTACGAAGGAACTTTAACAACATTTAGGTATACTGTTGATGTAAACGATCCTGACCAAAAATTTATAATTCAAAGTGCAAATGCAGATACAAGAACATTAAAAGTATCTGTACAAACAAGTTCTACGAATACTACAACAAATATTTACTCTTTAGCAGGTGGTTACAACAATGTAACTGATACTTCTAAGGTTTATTTTTTACAAGAGATAGAAGATGGTAAATTTGAAGTTTATTTTGGTGATGGTGTATTAGGTGCAGCTTTACAAGATGGTAATATAGTTATATTAGAATATGTTGTTACAAATAAAGATGAATCAAACGGTGCTTCTACATTTTCTTTAGGCACAACAATAGGTGGTTTTTCTGATGTAACAATTACTACAAATTCTGTATCACAAGGTGGTTCTGCTGCTGAATCAAAAGAGTCAATTCGTTTTAATGCACCATTAAGTTATTCAGCTCAAAATCGTGCGGTTACAACTTCTGATTACGAAACAATTGTAAGATCAATTTATCCAAATGCTGTATCAGTAAGTGCTTGGGGTGGTGAAGATGATGAAACACCAGTGTATGGCACAGTTAAAATTGCAATCAAAGCGGCCAGTGGTTCAACACTTACAAATTCTACAAAACAAAGTATTATTACAGCTTTAAAACCTTATAACGTTGCTTCAGTAAGGCCAGTAATTGTAGATCCTGAAACAACTTCAGTATTAATTACAAGCACAGTAAAATATGACTCAAGATTAACAACTAAATCGGCCGATACTTTAAAATCAAATGTATTAACAACACTTACAAATTATAATACAGATACGTTACAACAATTTGATGGTATTTTTAGATATTCTAAAGTCATAGGTTTAATTGACGATACAGATACAAGTATTGTTTCAAATATAACTACAATTAAAATAAGAAAAACATTTATACCTACTTTAAGTTCTTCAACACGATACGATATTTACTTTAGAAATCCATTATACAATCCAGTATCAGGTTATAATGCAGTTAATGGTGGTATTTTAGAATCAACAGGATTTAAAATCAGTGGTGATACTACAAATATATTTTTCTTAGATGATGATGGTGTTGGTAATGTAAGAAGATATAGATTATTAGGTGGTGTAAGGACTTACGCAAACAATACACAAGGTACAATTAATTATACAACAGGACAAATTACATTAACATCTTTAAATATTACAACTGTTGAAAATATTAGAGGTGCAGTTTCTACTGTAATTGAATTAACAGTTAAACCAAATTCAAATGATATAATTCCAGTAAGAGATCAAATAGTAGAAATTGATGTGGCTAATTCTTCAGTTACAGTTGAACCAGATACTTTTGTAGGAGGTTCAGCAGACGCAGGTATAGGTTATTCAACAGCAACTAGCTATTAATTAATATGGCTACATTTAAAGACAAACTTTCAAGTCTTATAGGTTCACAAGTACCTGATTTTGTACTTGACGACCATCCTAAATTTTTACAATTTTTAAAAACATATTACTCATTTATGGAGGCTGCCGAATTATCGGTAACTTCTGTTCAAACAACAGATGGTATACAATTAGAAACAGAAACAGGCCAAGATAATAAATTAATCTTAGATGGTTCTCGTATCGATTCAGATATTACTCCTTTAGATGAAGGAGATAAAATACTTTTAGAAAGTTCTTCTTTTGGTAAATTTACTAGAGGAGAAATTGTACAAGGCCAGACATCAAAGGCCACTTCAACTGTATTTACAGAAGATTTAGATAACAATAGATTATTCATTGTTGCACAAGACAAGTTTATAATTGGTGAAACTATTTTAGGATTATCTTCTAATGCAAGTGCTATAATTAATAATTATAGACCTAATCCAGTAAATAATATACAAGAGTTATTAAACTTTAGAGATCCTGATAAAGCAATATCAAATTTTTTAACTCAATTTAGAAATGAATTTTTAACTACATTACCTGAAAATTTAAACACCAGTGTTAATAAAAGAAATTTAATTAAAAATATTAAATCGTTATATCAAACTAAAGGTACTAAAGTAGGACACGAAACGTTTTTTAGATTATTATTTAATGAAGTATCTCAAACATTTTATCCACGTGAACAAATATTACGAGTGTCTGATGGTAAATTTACAACAAATAAAGTTTTAAGAACAATTAATCCCACTGGTAATACTTCAGATTTAGTTGGTAGAACAATAACAGGTTCAAATTCAGATGCTACAGCAATAGTTGAAAGTGTAACAATTTTTTTAATAGGTACTTCAAGTGTTTCGGAATTTGTTTTAAATTCAGACAGTATTAATGGAACTTTTAGTGTTGGTGAAGAAATACAAGGTACAGCAAGTGATGAAGATGATAATTTAATCAAAGCAACAATTACAGGTATACCTGCATCAAAAGTAATTACAAATGATGGTTCTTTACATTCTGCTGTTGAAACCGTAACTGTTACTGGCGGCGGTGAAGGAGCAATTATTCAAACTAAAACTATTGGTTCAGGTGGCATTACAGAAATAATTATAGATAATCCTGGTGCTGGTTATTCTATAGGTGATGATTTAGTTTTTACAAATACAGACACAAATGGTGCAGGTGCAGCAGGATTTATTTCAGTTGTTAACGGAGGATTTACACCTGAAGATAGTGCAAGTTCAACTGAAGATCACATATTATTAGAGGGAGCTACAACACAAAACGATACTTATTTTGGAGATAAATTTGTACAAGAATCAGGCACGGACGTTGGTGATATAACAGATATATTTTTATATAATGAAGGTTTAGGTTACACATCATTACCGACTGTTTCAATTACATCAGGTGGTGTCAACGCAATTTTAAAAGCATATGGTGATGAAATAGGTAGAGTATTAGATTTAAATTTGGTTGAATTAGGAATTAATCATCAATTAGCTCCAACACCACCCGTGCTTAATTTTTTCAAAAACTGTATTGTAACAAGTGTAACAGGAACTTTTGTGGAAAACACAAGTGTTTCTATAACAGGAGGCATTACAGCAACTGTTGTAAGTTTTAATTCAGCAAGAGGATTATTAATATTAAAAAATAATTCTGGCGCAATAAATTTAAATAGTGTTGTTACAGGTTCTTCTGGTTCAGCTACAATTAAAAAATTAGATAGTACAACTGCCACATTAACAGTAGGTGCTGTTGCAGATTTAGACGGCCGTTTCATAAATGAAGATGGATTTATTTCTGAAAATACAATGAATATACAAGATAGTTTATATTACCAAGATTTTTCTTATGTTATAAAAGTAGGACGTTCAATATCAGACTGGCGAGATGATTTCAAAAAAACAATGCACACTTCAGGTTTTTATTTTGAAGGACAAGTTGATATTCAAACAAGATTAAATGCTCGTATATCAACACCTGTAAGTGGTGCTGTTTCAGGAGTTTTAGAAGATCCATTCTTATCTATTGTAAATACTTTATTCTCTACAATATTTGGTAGAAGATTAGGAACAATTGACGATGGCACAAGTTTAAGAGCTACGCCTGAAATAGGTGCGGCCGCTGATTTAAATACTTCAACAATTTCTCCTTTTAGTTCATCTACAAGAGATGTAACACTTACAAGAGCTCCTATTAATATTCAATATCTATCACGTGTAAGAGGAACATTTGCTGGCGTTAATATAGCTACAGGCTTTGCATACGCTGGCCCTCGATATGCAACAATTAATAGAGAAGGATTAAGAACATTTAGTAGAACAGTTGATACAAATTATTCACTCGCTGAGTTAGGTGCAAACGTTACTTTTGGTACAAGGTCGTCATTAGATGGTCAAGACAATACACTTTTATTTTGTTCTACTGAATTAGGTAGATTCATCAAAACAAAATTAACAATACCTTGTGAAATTTTTATTATTGCACCTTTTAATCAATTTGATAATACTGTTGTTACATTTGACCAAACAATTGATACAGGTGGTAACCCTATAACTTTTGATGATACAACACCGTAAAATGATTATAAATATAGAGAAAGATTAATCAATGGCCAAACAAATAATTAATATAGGTACAACAGCAAATGACGGAACAGGTACAAACTTACGTTCTGGTGCAACAATTATTAATGATAACTTTTCAGAATTATATACAGCATTAGGTAATGGTACAACTATTACATTAACTGCTACGCCTACTGAATTAAATTTATTATCAGGTGTAACAGCACTCGTTTTATCATCAAACTCAGTTACTCTTTCAAATAAAACAATTAGTGGTTCAAATAATACATTATTAAATATTGGCAATTCTTCTTTAACAAATTCAAGTTTTAGTATAAGAGATGATTCTTCTTCTGCTATTTCTATCGCATTAGGTGGTACTTTAAAAGTTAAAAGTAATGATGGTATTACAACTACAGTAAGTCAAGGTGATACAATTAATATACAATTAGATGGCACAGTTCTTACGGCATCATCTACGAACACATTATCAAATAAAACAATATCTGCTTCAAGTAACACAATATCAGGCCTTACAAATACAAATTTAAGTGGTTCAGCAGGAATTACAAATGCAAATATAGCAAATGCTTTTATACAATTTTCTGATGAATCTTCAACAGTAAATTCAACAGCATTAGGTGGTAAATTAGAATTTTTAGCAGGCGAAGGTATTAACACAGTTGTAGGTGCAAGTTCATTAACTATTTCTGCTGAATTAGCAACTTCATCAAATGCCGGTGTTGCAACATTTAACACGGCCAGTTTTACAGTTACAAGTGGTGATGTTACAATTAAATCAGGTGGTGTTTCAAATGCACAATTAGCAAATTCTTCAATTACTTTAGGTTCAACTTCAACATCATTAGGTGCTACAACATCTTCTGTTGCTGGCCTTTCATTAACAGGTTCGACAAACACAATTGATTTAACAAGTTCAGGAAATAGATTAAGATTTAATTTTGCAAACTCTGGTTCATTACCAAATAATTCAACTTATGCAGGTATGTTTGCAACAACAACAGGTACAGCAAAAGCTTTTTTTGCAGACTCAGGTGCTTGGAACGAAATACTTTCAGAAAACTCTAGTATAAAAGATTTATCAGATGTGGCCGGTACAGCACCAACAAACGGCCAAACATTAGTTTTTAATAGTACAACAGGTCGATATGAACCAAGCACGCCAGCGAGTGGTACAGTTACATCAATTGTTGCTGGCACTGGTCTTTCAGGTGGCACAATTACTACAACGGGTACAATTGCAATAGACTCGACAGTTGCTACATTAACAGGCACACAAACACTTACAAACAAAACAATTAATTCTACAAACAATACAATTACAAATATAAAATCTGAAGATTTTGTAAATAAAGTGCTTCAAACATCAGCTTCAATTGATGTAATAAATTCTGGTTCAGGTGCATATGAATTTAACTCACATTATTCAGGAAGTAATCCTACATTGTATTTAAGAGCAGGTCATACTTATGCTTTAAATTTAGCCGTAACAGGCCACCCATTTCATTTACAAACAGTTTCAGGTGCTTATTCGCCAGGTAATTCATATACAACAGGTTTAACACACGTAGCCACAAACGGTACAGTTACAACAGGTGCTTCAGCACTATTACAAGTAACAGGTACTTTATATATTGAAGTACCATCAAATGCTTCATCATCAATTTACTATGCTTGTCAATATCATTCAGGTATGGCAGGCAAAATTGTATTAGGTTCAATTTCAGATGGATTTGTAGGTGATGGTGCTACAACGAATTTTACAATAAATAAGGGTAGAAATGTAAATGATGTTTTAGTTATTGTAAACGGTGCTATACAAGTACCAACAACAAACTATACAATTTCAACAACAACATTAACTTTTACAGCAGCGCCGGCGGCTTCTGCGGTAATACAAGTAAGATATCTATAAAATGAGAAAACTCGTATAAATAGTAAGAAAGAATTTTAAAATATGCCAGCAATTATAACAAGTAAATTTAGAATTAACAACGCTGAACAGTTTAGCGAGTCTTTTTCTGAAGCCTCACCTGAAGTTTATTATCTAGGTATTGGCCGACCACAGGCCTTTGCAACACAAGTAAGAGCAGATTCACGTACAGAAAATCAAGGCACAGATGCAACTGCAATTACACCTGCTGACAGTGTAATAGATGAATTATATACCTATGATGATTTATTAGCGGTAAAAAGAATTACAACTTCAGATACCGCATTTGTAGTACCACGAAGAAATTGGACAACTAACACAGTTTACGATTATTACAGACATGATTATGGTAATCGTATTACCGGTACAACAACAACACAAACATCAAATTCAGGTGCTACAACATTATTTGACGCAACATTTTATGTAATGACATCTGCAAGAAACGTTTATAAAGTTATTGATAATAATAATAATGGACTTTCAACTATTGAACCAACAGGCACATCAACAACAGTATTAACAACAGGCGATAATTATAAGTGGAAATATATGTACACTTTAACAGCGGCTCAACAAGCAAATTTTTTATCGACAGATTTTATGGCCGTTTCAACAGACGCAACAGTTTCATCTGCTGCTGTTGACGGTGCAATTAATATAATAAAAATTAAATCTGCTGGCTCAGGTGGCACAAACGGTACATACGCAGGCATTCCAATACGTGGCGATGGCACAGGTGGCACCGTTACAGTTACAGTTTCAGGTGGTGTTGTTTCTGCTGTATCAATAACAGCTGCAGGCACAGGTTATACTTTTGCAACAATTAGCAATGCACAAATCGTATCAGCTGGTGCAACAGGTTTAACAGGTGCAGAAATAGATGTAATTATACCACCAAAAGGCGGCCATGGTTTTGACGCAGTAAAAGAATTAGGTGCATTTTTTGTAATGTTAAATATTAGTTTAGAAGGAACGGAAACTGCAAGCACAGGTGACTTTACAGTTGCAAATGATTTTAGAAGAATTGTATTAATAAGAAATCCTTTTTCAGGTGGTGCTGCTACTACTGCAACAACTTTACGTGCAACAAAAGCAATTCGTTTTGCTTCTTCACCAGCACCAGGTACATTTGTTGTAGATGAAGAAATAAATCAAGCAACAACAGGTGCCGTAGGTAAAGTTGTAGAATATGATTCAACAAATAGAATATTACATTATATACAAACAAGATTTAATGATGAAGGCGTTGATAGTAATGGTAATCGTACAGCATTTAGCGGAACAAATGTAATCACAGGCCAAACTTCAGGTGCAACTGGCACACCAAGTGCTGTTGCAAGTGAAACTGCTGATCAAATTACATTTACAAATGGTTATAAAGATTCTGAATTAGATAGACACAAAGGCGATGTTTTATACATTGAAAATCGAGCACCAATAACAAGAGCAGCGGACCAGACCGAAAATATAAAATTAGTAATTGAGTTTTAGGGAGAATTATGCCAAGTCCAACAGACTTTAACCTCTCACCATACTTTGATGATTTTACAGAATCAAAAAAGTTTTATCGTGTTCTTTTTAGACCAGGATTTGCTGTTCAAGCAAGAGAGTTAACACAATCACAAACCATATTACAAAATCAAATTGAAAGATTTGGTGATCATATTTTTGAAAAAGGTGCAATGGTTATACCTGGCCAAATTGCATTTGATTTAAATTATTACGCTGTTAAACTTACTTCAAAAACATTTGCTTCAGTATCATCTTATATTGGTACAGAATTAAGAGGCGTTACATCAGGCGTAAGAGCATTGTGTGTAAACGCAACAGCAAATGATGGTACAGATCCAGATACTTTATTTGTAAAATATATTAAAACAGGCACAAATAATACATCATTTGTATTTTCAAATACAGAAACAATACAAGCTTTTTCTGATGGTTTAAGTGCAACAGTTTTAGGAAGTGCCGTTGTAAATTCAACAGCTACAGGTTCAGCCGCAAATATAGAGGAAGGTGTTTATTATATAAATGGATTTTATGTAAAAGCTTCTGCACAAACAATTATACTTGACAAATATACAAATACGCCTAGTTATCGTATTGGTGTAAGTGTTGTAGAATCGATTATAACTTCAAATGAGGATGTAACTTTAAATGATAATGCCGCTGGTTCTTCAAACGCAAATGCACCAGGAGCTCATAGATTTAAAATTGATTTAATACTTGCAAAAAGAACCATATCATCAACAAGTGATAATAATTTTATAGAATTATTACGACTAGAAAATGGCTCAAGACGAAATCAAGTTAGAAGCACAGAATATTCTGTTTTAGAGGATACATTTGCTAGAAGAACGTATGATGAATCAGGTGATTATACAGTAAGAGATTTTGATTTAGATATAAGAGAGCATTTAGAATCAGGCAACAATAGAGGTATTTACACAGCTGCAAATGGCGGTGTTGAATCAAAATTGGCCGCTGGTTTATCGCCAGGAAAAGCTTATGTCAAAGGTTATGAAATTGAAACAATTGGTACAACTTTTTTAAATGTAAATAAGGCTAGAGAATTTAATACACAAAATAATAATAAAACAAGATTTGACATAGAAAATTTTGTAAATGTTACAAATGTTTTTGGTTCGCCAGATATAGGATTTGTTTTAGGTGATGTTGAAGCATTTAAAAATATAAATTTATTTAATGATCCAACAAGTGTGAGAGGCACGCAACAATCTACTGTTGGCGTAACAGTGCCACAAATTGGCCGTGCTAAGTCACGTGGTTTTGAATTAAATAGTGGTTTTGCTACATCAAATATATTTTCAAGTTCTGCTTTAACAAGTGCGGTTTATAAGCATTATCTATTTGATATAGAAATGTTTACACATTTAAATTACTCTACAGCACAATCATTTACAAACGGAGAAAAAATAACAGGAAGCTCTTCAGGTGCTACTGGTATTGTTCAAACATTATCAACAACTAAATCAGCTGTTGTTACAAACGTATCTGTAGCAAGTCCTGGTGTTGTAACTTCAGCTACTCACTCTTTTAAAGAGGGTATGCAAATACAATTTTTAAGTGCAGGCTTTTTAGTTGACTCAGCAGCAGTCGTTGATAGCACAGTATTTACAGTAAAAAATCCTACAACAAATACGTTTGAATTATATGACGCTTCAGGAGTTAATCCTGTTAACGTCACAGCATATACTTCAGGCGGTGTTGCAAGACATGGTGTGTTGGTTTTAAATAATGTAATTGGAACATTTATATCAGGAGAAACAATTACAGGAGGCACATCAAGTAATACAGCAGTTATTCAATCAAATAGATATGGATTTAACGGAGCTAATACTTTTAATTTTACAAATGTAAAACAATTAGGTATGTCAGGTTCGCCTACATATACATCAGACGTAGCTCTTGGAAATTTTGGAGAAAATTATCAAATATTTGGAAGTTTTTCTATAGCAAATAGCGGTACAACAGTTACAGGATTCGGTACTTTATTTAATACAGAATTACAAATTGGTGATTCAGTCACTTTTACAACTGATGCTGGTAGTTCAGTAACAAGAGTAATTGAATCTATTAATTCAAATAATAGTTTTGAGTTTTCTCAAGCCGTAGGCGCTAGTGATGTCTCAACAAAAACACAAGGTGTTAGAAGACGAGGTAAATTACAAGGCTCAAGTAAAAATATATCTATATTTAAATTACCAAATATTAGAATTAAGACATTAAAAACGGCAACAAATTTAGGTTTAACTGATACTAATTTTAATGTAAGAAGACATTTTACAGCCACACTATCTTCAGGTTCTGCTACAATTACGGCAGGTACAAATGAAATATTTTCAAGTTTAACTGAAAAAGATTATTCAATTTCAGTAATGACATCAAGTGGTGTAGCAGTTGCTGGTAATGTTTTAAGTATTTCAGGTAATAATTCAGAAGGCACTCCTATTTTTACACTTGGTGGTTCTCCTACAGGTAAAACATTAACTCTTAATTTTGGGACATCATATTCCAGTGCAAAAATAAAAATATTAGCAACAGTTGTACGTTCAGTTGCAGGTTCAAAAACAAAAACATTAAACTCAAATTCAACAATTGCAATATCAAGTCAAACTACAATTCAATCAGGTACAATAGGTTTAGCTAAGGCAGATGTTTATAAAATCAATTCTGTTTTTATGTCAGCTAACTTTGCAACAGCCGCTACAACCTCTGGCACAAATATTACAGATAGATTTACTTTAGATAATGGACAAAGAGATAACTTTTATGATATAGGTAGAATTAAATTAAAAACTGGAGCTATAACACCTACAGGAAGATTGTTAATTAACTTTGATTATTTTTCACATGGTTCTGGTGATTATTTTGATATTGACTCGTATTCAGGCGTAATTGATTATGATGATATACCTACTTACAAGTCAGACACATCTGGTGGAGAATTTGATTTAAGAGATTGTTTAGATTTTAGACCACGTGTTGATGACGCTTCAACAGTAATAAGTTCTATACAAGATAGACAATATACTGGTTCAGGTGCTTCTGTAAATGATTTGGTTCAATTTAATACAGATGTAACGTCTGATTTTGAATTTTATTTACCAAGAATAGATAAAATATTTTTAGATAAAGACGGTGTTTTTAGAGTTGTAGAAGGAGCTAGTGATGTTAAACCTTCAATACCAAAAAGCATTGAAAATGCTATGCACTTATATACAATATTTTTAAAAGCTTATACGTTAGACACGAATGATTTAGTAATACAAAGACACGATAATAAACGATATACAATGAGAGATATAGGCCGTTTAGAAAAAAGAATTGACAAGGTAGAATATTATACACAATTATCTTTATTAGAAACAAGCGCACAAAGTTTACAAATACAAGACGCTGAAGGATTTGATAGATTTAAAAATGGATTTATAGTTGATAATTTTACAGGTCATGGTATAGGTGACGTAGGTAATTTAGATTATAAAGTTTCTATGGATATGGCTTCTGGTTTAGTAAGACCTATGTTTAATTCTGAATCAGTTAAATTAATTGAAGCTGATGATGACGGCACAGTGATAACAGCGGCCGATAGAGCAGACGCACAATATACAAAAACAGGAGATTTAATTACTCTACCATACCAAGAAACTACAATGATAGAGCAACCATTTGCGAGTCGATATGTTAATGTAAACCCATTTAATATTTTTACTTGGGCAGGTTCAGTAATATTAGACCCGCCAGGTGATGAATGGAAAGAAACAAATAGAGTTCCTGATCTACTTATAAATGAACAAGGTTCTTTTGATACAATGGTGCAAGAATTAGGTAATCCTAATTTAGATAGTGTTGAAATTGATACTGTATGGAATGAGTGGCAAGATTTTTGGCAAGGACGACCTGTTGAAACTGTTGTCAGTGATGTAACTTCTGGTGGCTGGAATATAGTTCGAACAAGAGAAATTTTAACAGAACAACAAGTCGGTCAAAATAGAACAGGTGTAAGAACAGCTCTTGTGCCACAAGTTGTAAGAACATCTTTAGGCGATAGAGTTTTAAATATAGCTTTTATACCTTTTATCAGAAGTAGAACCGTATCATTTAATGCTACGAGAATGAAACCTAATACCAGAGTTTATCCATTTTTTGATAACGTATCAATAACACCTTACGTAACGCCTACAGGTGGAGCATTAGGTGGTAATTTAGTAACAGACGCAAATGGCGCTGTGTCAGGTACTTTTTTTATACCTGATCCTAATGATAACAATAATCCTAGATGGCGAACAGGTCAAAGAGTTTTTAGATTAACAAGTGCTGTAACAAATTCTTTACAAAATGTAGAAACTTCTGCTGAAGCTGATTATACTGCTAGAGGTTCTTTAGATACTGTGCAAAACACAATTGTATCTACAAGAGAAGCACAATTAGTTAGACAAAATTTGGCCGAAGATAGAACCATTTTAAGATCATCAACAAGAACAGAAACACAAGTAATTCAATGGGTTGACCCTATTGCTCAAACATTTTTAATTGATGATACAGGCGGTGTTTTCGTAACTTCTATTGATACATATTTTCAATCAAAAGATACTAATATTCCTATCACAATGCAAATTAGAGAAGTAGTAAACGGCTATCCTTCACGTACAATAGTACCTTTTGGTGAAGTTGTGTTAAATCCAGGTTCAGTAAATATATCTGATGATTCTACCACAGCCACAAAATTTACATTTCCTTCTCCTGTTTATTTACAAGAAAAAACAGAATATTGTTTTTGTTTATTAAGTAACTGCGATAATTATAATGCTTGGGTCGCCACGTTAGGTGAAAATCAGGTAGGCTCAAATAGGACAATATCGTCTAACCCATATGCTGGTGTTTTCTTTTTATCTCAAAACGGGTCAACTTGGACGGCCGATCAAACAACGGATATTAAATTTAAAATAAATCGTGCTAATTTTGAAAATGTCACCGGCTCAGTCACGCTCGTAAACGACGCCATAAGTGTCAAAACATTACCCAATAATTCGCTTAGAACGACAAGTGGATCAGGTGTTATAAGAGTATCGCATAGAGACCACGGAATGCACGGTACAAATAATAACGTTACAATTGCTGGTATTCCTGCAGGTACATATAACGGATTAACTTCAGCACAAATTAATGGTACTTACACAAGTATCTCAAACATTACACTTGATAGTTATGATATTACAACTGCTGGCACAGCTACAGCTACAGGTGATATAGGTGGCATAACTACAACTGCTACACAAAATAATTTATTTGATGTTGCTTGTTTAAATTTATCTACATTAACTGTATCTGGAACAAGCATAGATTATGATTTAAGAACATCAACAGGAAAATCAGTGCATGGAACTGAATCAGAATTTAGTTTAGCTGCAACATCTAACGCAATTAGTGTTATACCTGGTGATAATATTTATTTTACATCGCCTAGATTAGTTGCAAGCACAATCAACGAGACAAATGAAATGGCAGGTTCAAAATCATTATTTTTAAATTGTACTTTAAGAACCACAAGTAATAAACTTTCTCCTGTAATAGATGTTGCACGTTTAAGTATGGTAGCTGTACAAAATAGATTAAATGATCCTACATCTAGTAATACACCTAATTTTGTTAGCGATACAGCTTCAACAGGCACATCTACAGCGGCCGTTTATTGTACTAAACCAATTGTATTAGCAAACTTATCTACAGCATTAGATGTACGATTAACACAAAACGTAAGGACATCATCATCAGTGAGAGTGTTTTATAGAGTTTCAGGTTCAGAAGAAGTAAGAAATATTGGAGATTTACCTTGGATACCTTTTAACACATCAGGCGAAGAAGATATTACAGTAACACCAGCAGAAAATGATAATGTATTTAAAGAATATAAATATTCAGATACAGGCATTAGTGAATTTACTGCATTTCAATTAAAAATAGTTATGAAAGGAAGTATATCATCTTATCCTCCAGTAATTAGAGATTTAAGAGGTATAGCCTTAGCGGTATAATATGGAAAAATTAAAAGTTGAAGGACACGAATCATTAGTAAGAGATGTAAGATCAAAAGCAATTGTAAATACATCTAAAAGTGAATATACGGTTTATATGAGCCGTATTAGAAATAGAGAAATACAAGGTGATCAAATAAGAAATACAGTAAAAGAAATAAATGTTTTAAAAAAAGAATTAACTGAAATTAAAAATTTATTAAAGGAAGTTTTAAAAAAATAAACTATGGCATTTACAACATTTAATACAACAGATACATTAGAGCAAGTTAGAGTTAAATTAAATAACTTGACTCAAAATGATTTTGGCGATCCATCGATATTGGCTAGTGCTGGTTTATCATCAACTTCAATTTGTGGTGCTGTTGTAGAGATTGCAGCTACGGTTTTTTCTTCTGCTGGATGGAGAGTTGAAGACGTTACATCAACTTTTCAATTAATATTACCTGGTGAAAAATTAAGAGTTCTTGGTACTTCAAATCAAATTGATGCTGTTGTGAGTTCGCCAGATATACTAACATTAAGTCTTACAAATAACGTAACTATACCTGGCAATATTACAGCTAATGGATCTTTACATACACTTGGTACCTTTGAAATAAGTGGTAATATTTTACGTTCAACAGATTCAACACGTTTACAAGTAAACGATACTTTAAGATGTAGTGCTGTCGCTTCAGGAACAGGATTAGTTGCAATGTTTGAAAATGCCGCTGGTTTTCCTGTTATAGAATCATTTAGAAATGATAAATTTTTAGTTATTAATGCTACGCCTGTATTTAATTCATCAATATTTTTCGAAGGAGCTACGGATGACGCTTTTGAGACATCTTTAACAGTAATAGAACCAACAGCAGATAGAGTAATTTCGTTACCTAATATCACAGGCACATTAATCACTAACGCAGATACCGCTACTGTGTCAAACACTATGTTAGCAGGTAGCATTACTGGCGGAAAATTATTAGATAGCGCTATTATCGAAGCTAAAATTGCTGATGGTGCCGTAGCGGCCGTTAAATTAAAAAACGTAGTAACACTTCAAATATTAAACTCATCAGGAGGAGTGCTTAAGACCATTTACGGCGCAGGCGCATAAATAATATTATGGCGGTGAGAACACCTTTACACTATGTATCTGGTAATTTGAAAGAGATGACATCTGCTATGATAGATGATCTCAAAGCGTTAGCAATATACGAATATTCATTAAATCCTTCGGTAGTATTAACAGTTTCAGGTTCAGGTGGCAATTTAACTTCTATAAATGATACTCGATTACAAGCTGGCGCTATGTCAACGAATGTGAGTGCATTTCCTGCCGAAGTTGTAACAGCCGAACCAAGCACAGTGACAGTATCTTATCAAAGAATTACATCAACGTCCACGCCTGGAGTTCCAACCGCAGACACAGGAAAAACTTTCCCATTGTACTACACAGCAAGCGGCAATTTACAACATATGACAGTTGTTGATTTTATAGATACTCTTATTGCACCTGCTATAACAACTTTAACAAGTGGCTCTCTTACAACATCACAAGGTGGTACATATTTTTTATCAACAAGTATTAGTGTTGCAGGTTCTACATTAGTTTCTGCTACACCTGTTTTTACCGATACAAGAGCCGACACATCATTATATACGGCTGCAGGAATACCTGAAACATTAGATCAACCAATAACAATAACAAATTATTATCTACATAAACTTGACGGTTTGCCAGTTACATTAACAACTGTGCCCTTATATTCAGATATTAATAATAATATAAAAGAATTTTCACAAGTTGAAATAGCTAGTTTACTTTCACAATATATGAGAAGTGAAGCAGCAGCTTCTGTAACTGGTAATTTAATAAATTATAATATAGGTGGTGCAGGCACAGCACGTGGCACATCAATGGTTAACACAATATTAACAGGTGGTCTAGGAAATTATCAAACTTTTTTTGCAGGCGCTGATGATTATAGAGCACAAGAGTTTCCTGATGGTTCGCCAAGTACGGCAAACACATATATATTTAACATAAATAAGGTTTAGATATGCCATTTTTAGTAACAGCTGTGACCTTGATTCCTACTGGTGTTAAATTGTATGGAGAAAATAATGAAGCAGGTTTACTTGGTGATTTATTTAAGAGAGAAAAACAAAAATATAAAGACGCAGGCGAATTACTATCAGAAAGATCTGATTATACAGCTGATGGCAGAAAACTTACATATGCAGCTTTGTGGTCGTCACAAGAAGCTTATGAAAAATATTTAAATAATGTAATATGTAATCAATATTGGACTATTGTGAACCAGCATAATGCAAAACACAATATAACTTATACAAAAAGGATAGTCGAGGTTTAATTATGGCAATTTTTAGCGGAAAAATTATAGAAGCTTATTATACAGATCAACAAAAATCTACAATAGAAGTAATTTACAAAGATGGTGAAAAAGCATTTAGCCATTATTTAAAACATGACAATTCACATCCTGATTTTGTAGATTTGATTAAAGAATATGATATTGAAGCATTAACAACTACATCAATTAATAGATTAAACAAATATAGAAAACAATTAAAAGATACAATATCTGATTATCAACAAAAAGCACTTCAAAAAGTTGAAGATGAATTAAAAGATGTTAGGGACCTTTTCTTTGATTGTATGATTAATTTTAATGCCGAGGATCAAAAACATTTAGAAATATTATATACATTTAAATTAAAAGCTTTTGATAACAATAAAATTAAAAATAGTACAAATAATAAAAGCGAAGAATTAAAAAACGAATTGCGTTCGGCTACAACATTGAGCGAAGCTTTAAGAATTTTTAATAGTTTTTAATATTTTATATTTTACATTATGATAGAAAACACAATACTATGTGTTAAATGGGGTACAAAATATGATAACTATGTTGAGAAATTAAAATCTCAAATAGAAAAAAATTGTTCCGTTCCTTTTAATTTTTACTGTATCACAGATAATCCTAAAAAAAAATACGATATATTGTGCCCTAATTTTTGGGACAAATATTATAGGCCTAAACAATTTTGGGCTTATAGAAAATTGTATATCTTTAATGAAGATTTGTTTCCTATTAAAGGTAATAAATTTTTATATTTAGATTTAGATATATTAATACACCAAGATTTAAAATACTTTTTTAATTTAGAAATGAGTAGACCTTATATTGTAAAAGGTTATTGGAATGATATGGACAATTGTAAAAAAAATTATGGCAAGATTATGTCAACGCCTTTAAATTCATCGGTAGTGCGTTGGAATAGAGGTCAATTGAAGCCGATATATGATCACGTTACAAAAAATTCAGAAGTTATATTTTTTACTTATAGAACAATAGATAATTATTATAATCATTTTTTCTATAATATGTGGGAAGAAAATAAAAGTTTTTTTAATGTTTACCCTAAAGGCGACATTTACTCTTGGTATAAAGGTAATATATTTCCTGAAGATATGTTTTTTAAAAGATTAAGAATAGATCATAAAATTTGTTTATTTAATAATAGTGCTGATACTAAAAATAACGAGCATATGTACGAGATAGATGAAATTAAAGAATTATGGTAGAATATATTAAATATACGACTGATGTTGCTAACAATTGGAGTAGAGCTTGGTCTGAAACGGAAAAACAAAGACCTTGGGCCTATCAAAGATTATTAGATTCATCTACTAAATCTCAATTACAATCAAAATTATGGTTAGCAAATGAATTAGAAAAATTAAATTTACATTTTAAAAAAGTTGCATTAATAGGAGGTTGGTTTGCACAATATATTACACCTTTACTAATAGACAATTTTAATGTAAATAGTGTACATAATTATGATATAGATAAAGACGCACAAATTATAAGTTATAAATTTAATAGAAGATATAAAGAACAAGGTAAATATTTGGCAGACACTAAAAATGTTTTTATTAAATCATTTAAAGAAAATTATGATATAATAATAAACACTTCTTGTGAACATATGTATTATATGAAAAAAATTAAACAATTAAATCCAACTTTAAATTCTATATATGTTTTACAGTCAACAGATGATGATTCTTATGATGATCATATAAATTGTGTTTGTAATGCCAATGAATTGTCTGAACAAGCTGATATAAAAGAAATATATTATTCTGGTTCAAAAGTATTAGATAACGGCATGACACGATTTATGGTTATAGGAAAATGAGTTTTTTTGAAGCCAGAGATTCCATAAATTTAGATATAACTTTTAGATGTCCTATAGCGTGTTCTAAATGTCCAAGACAACAATATTATAAACATAATAATTTAGCTATAGAGGGTATGGATATGTCAATGAGTGCTTTTATAAAAATTTTAGCACACTTTAAACATATCAGTTTTTGTGGTCAAATTTCAGATCCTGTTAATCATCCTGAATTTATAAATTTTTTAAAATTAACCTGCCTTTTAAATAAAACCGTAGGCGTACATACGGCTAATTCTCATAAATCTTTTGAATGGTACGAACAAGCTTTTTTAGCTAATCCTAACGCTTTTTGGTATTTTGGTCTTAGCGGGTTACCAAAAGATAGTCACAAATATAGAGTGAATCAAAATGGAGAAAGATTATTTCAAATAATGTTGTTAGCAAAAAAAATATTAAAAACAAAACCTCTTTGGCAATATATTGTTTTTTCTTATAATGAAAATGATGTTGAAATCGCAAAAAAAATTGCAGCTGAGGAGGGATTTGTTTTAAAATTATTATTATCTACAAGATACAATCAAGTAGATAATTTAAGACCAAAAAACTACTTATATGACCTTAAAAATCATTCCTAAATGTTGTAAAACACAAGAACTCGCTACTAATGCAAAAGGATTTCTAATACCTTGTTGTTGGTTAGGGCCAAATCAACATAATGATGTTAATTTTAAAAAATTAGTACAAGATAAATTTCATTTAGATAAAGTTGATAAAATATCAGATGTTGTAAATTCAGATGAATGGCAAGAATTTAAAAACAATTTACTAGAAAGTAATATATCAAAATTACCTTCTGGTTGTATAAGAAATTGCTCTGAAGATAAAAATTATGTGAATGGTATAGAAATTACATTCAATAAAGATACAATAACAAAAAATTACAGATAATATTTAAATATTATAAATATTGTTATGTTAAATTTTCAAAAGATAGGTAACCAAGATTGGTACATGGGAGTAGATGATGTAGCCGGTACTAATACAAATCAAAGTTATACCCATGTAAAATATCCTATTTTTAGAATTGGATATAAAATAAAAGAAGACGAATTAGTCGATAAAAAAGATTTAATTGGCGCTATGAAATTTAGACATAATATTAAATTTTTCGATCAACAAAAAATACCCTCTAAAGAAACTATACAAGAAATTTTAAATGAAAGTCACCTATATGTACCTCATAAAAATAATTTAATTGCTATCAATATTCATGTTTGGGGGCCAGAATTTACAAAAGAAAAAGAAATGTTGGCTATGTCAACTGTATGTGGCCCAGGTAGAGATCAATATATAAAGAGTGGCGGAAAATATTACGGTGATGTTAAAGCTCTTAAAGCTAGATATGATGAGTGGAGAGAAATAGAAATTAGAGATGTTACTTTAGAAAAAACAAAATATAGAAATGAATATGGTTTAAACTTCAATGAACAAGTAAGAGCTCCATATCTCTTAGCTTTTACAAAACGAGATAGAACGCCTACTGAAGTGCAAAATGAAAGAGGATTTATGCCTTGGGTTTATGATAATAACATGGGCGAAAATGCTCAATGTAGATGGTTTTTACCTGGAGGTATGCAAGCTTATGGTATATCTTTATTAAGTGCATATAGAGGACTTTATGCTAGTTTTTGTAGATGTTTTGTAAATAAACCTTTTCTTTACACAAGAATATTTGAAAAAGTAGTCCATAATGATTACGTTTCAGGTCATATATTTTTTTTAGGAATAGGTTATAAAGATTATCGTGTGACATATTTTTGTGATAAAAATAAAGCAAATCCGGAAGAATACATAACTTGGCAAGATAAATAAATTACATTATAATATATTATGAAAATATTTGCTGTTAGAATTGGCAATAAGTATGGGCCAGAATACGAAGATTACCTTAAAAGAAAATTACCAGAATACGATTTAAATTGGATAAGAGAACCTATTAACTCTAAAATTCAATTACAGTGGAATAAAATGCACGTAATGAATTTAGATTTAAACGAACCTATTTGTATTATTGATATTGATATATTATTAGTAAATGATTATAAAAAATTATTTGAATATCCCATAAAACAAGGTGAATTTGTAGCTATACCTGGTTGGTGGAGAGATGATCAATCGTATATTATTAATGGTGGTTTTTTTAAATATTATCCTAAAGATTGCAAATATATTTACGATAAGTTTATGTCTGACGTAGACCATTGGCAAAGTTTTTATATTAAAAATGGTACAACAACAGGACCAGTAAATGGTGAACAACACTTTGTAGAAGATAGTGTAAAAGAAAGATTAAAATTAAAAACTATACCTAATAGTTGGGTAACTAGATGGTGTTCTAATAGTAATGCAATAGCAGGTAAAGATTATGAAAAGTGGCAGTTTAAAACAAGTTTAAAATATCAATCATTAACAAACAACAAATACATATACTTTGGCGGAACTTTTCATCCAGATATTAAACTAGTACATTTTACTAATGCTGTAAATAAACCACACGAGTGGCCTGACTATATTAAATTTTAATTGTTTCGTAGGCCTCTTGCCAAGAAGAAAATCTATTTTGTTTAAATCTTAAACTTACAGCTGCTCTTTTATCTGTTTTAGACATATAAGAAATGCTATGAGCTATATCTGTTCTAACTAAAATTGGCTTAGTGCCATCAATTTCAGCCATCTCTAATACTTTAAATTCATTAGAACGATCTCTAATTTGGTTATAATGACTATCATAATGTATGCCATTTAGGTAAAAAAATTCAGGTATTTTACTAGAACTAATACTAGGATATATTTTGTTTATATTTTTAGTGTCCCACCAATAAAATTGAGATGTTGCTGGATACAACTCTAAATTAATGCCATAATACCAGTCTTTCCATTGACCGTCTTCGAAATAAATATCCGAGTGTATGAGTGCATCTTTTTTGGTTCTTATTGCTTCGTTACTATGATGACCTTGAAAAAGAATACAAACATATGGTTCCATTTTTAATTTAGAAAAAATATCTAAAGCTTCTTCTGTTAAATATTGACTAGCATTTTTTAAAATTTTGTAACCACAAAAAACTCTAGGTGGTGTTTCATCATATATCTTTTTATTTAATATATTATTAAAATTTAAAAATCTAAAATTGTTCATCTGCAATATTTTTGTAATATGTTGTAACTTGATCTGCTGGGTCTATCATTTTAGGAGATACATTATCTGGCATTTCATTTAATTCTTTTTTTAAATATTTAATCAAACTTTTTAATTCTGTCCAATATTCGAAATGATACATTTTATAATAACTATTTAACTTTGTTCGAAGTGTAAAATCTTCATCTCTTAAATCTTCAAAACCTGACCTTTTAATTCTTTTTTTAAGCTCTGGCCAATACTGACTACATACATTATATTTACTAGATGAATTACTTAATTTGCCTTTTTTCAGGTTTCTATGTAATTCATGCAAAAAAGAATCATCTAAAAAGGATAACATTATTTCAGGTGTGTATTGAAAAAATCCAGGTATAGCCGGTCTATTTAATTTTATAGGATAACGATACCAAGTTGCTATTTTTTCTCTTTCAACAAGAACCCAATCTACATTATTCTCATATCCTATATCATTCGTATTTTTTCCGCCACGTCTTAATGCTTTTTGTATAGCAATATCTGTTCTTGCCGTATAACACTCACCTGAACCTAAAACTGGTAAACCATCTACTTTACTCATCAACCACTGCTGTGTTAATAATTGCGGACTTATACATTTACTTGTTTCTGCAATTTTTAAACAATCTTCTGAAAGCCAAAATTTTTTAATATCAAGTGTATGTATATTTAATTTGATTTTTAATGAATTACATATTTTTTCGGCCCATCTTCTATCATATCTATTATAAGTTTCATAATCTACAAAATGCACGTTAAATGGAACTTTAATTTCATAAAAAGAACGTAACATCATTTCACTATCCAAACCACCTGAAAATAATAAATCAATAGGCAATCCTTGTCTTTTTTCGTATATGGTACTGGCCGCAAATTTACATTCTTCTCTCCAGTCTTTTAAAGGCCTTTCACACTGACCATATTGTACTGTCCAGTTATCATCTTCTGTATCTCTATCTACAAACCAATTTTTATTATATCCAAATTTAAAATGGTTATTTAAAGTATATTCAAACATTAATAGTTTTCGTTAATTCTAATATTGATTTTATTGACCATTCTTTTTTTACAGCCCAACTTATTGATACTCTATATATATCTGAATTGTTAATTACTCTATGCGGAAATTGTGTACAACATAAAAAAGGATTATCAATCATTTTGTATTCATCAATTTTTTTAATTGAAGAACCATCAATTACAAATCTAGTATTTTTTTCAAAATCAGTGTAAATGTCATCAGGTCTAACTTCAAAAAATTCTGTAAGGCCATTGTTTGTACATCCTGAAATAGGTATATTTAAATTGTAATCTGTAATATGTGTTTTTTCTAAACCATCCATATGTATAGCTATAGCATGATTAGGTTTTATTCTTAAAACACGTAAAAATTTTTGTAAAAAAGGATATTTTTCAACTATTTTTATGAGTGGTTTATAAACTTCATTGTTCTCGTTTAAAAAATTAATAGTATTTACAGAATATAAAGATTTGCTAGTGTTATTTTCAGTAGATAAATTATCTATATAGGTGAAAATAGATTTCACTTCACTTACTAATGTTGGTATTTTTACCTCTTTGTATAAATCAATTGGCGTCATGTTTTTTTAGATTTTAATTTATAATCTATTATAAAAACGGATGTATTTTTATAATTTTTCCATAATATGTACCAAACTTTTCTGGATACATCTTTACCATTAAAATTATTTTTTGTATCGTAAGCGTAAGTCCAACCTAAATTTTTATATCTATTATCGTTATGAGATACGGCAACCCAATTGGTCATATTATCGTAACACCATTTATTTTCAGTAATATAATCTGCTTTCATTTTCATTAGATATAACCAGATACTTTTGTTTCTATATTCTTTATTTGTCCATGACCATAAATGATAAATTTTATTTTTTACATATTTTCTGTCAAAAAATTTAATCATTGAGCTCGTGCCCACTAATTTATTATTATCATAGGCTCCAAAATGTTTATGTTCGCCGTTTGAAATGTCTTTATAATAAGTTTTATAATAATTTTTATCAACTATCATATTTTCTTCATCTTTTAAAGCTTCAAAGATTTCATTAAAATTTTCTACAATTTTATATTCTAATTTTTCATTCATTTAATACTTATAAAATCATCCAAATAATCTTTACAACAAGTGTACCAAATTATTTTTGATATTGGTTTATTATTATAAATTTTTTCAATTTTTGAATATTCTAGCCAGCCTATATTTTTAAATCTATTATCGTCTTTTGAAACCGCAACAAAATTTATAGTATCGTCCTCACACCAATTATTTTCTTTAATATATTTTGCTTTAATTTTCATTAAATTTAACCATATTTTTTTTCGCCTATGTTTAGGGTCTGTCCACCCCCACAAATGATATATTTTATTTTGTTTATTTTTATTATCAATATATTTAATCATAGATGTTGTGCCTACTAATTTTTCATTAATGTAGGCTCCAAAATGTTTATATTCTCCTTTTGCAATATCAGGAAAATTTTTTTCGTAATATTCTTTTTGTGCAACCATATTATTTTCGTTTTTAATAAATTTAAATATTTCATTAAAATTTTCTATAATTTTATATTCAATTTTTTTATTCATTTAAATTGCTATATTGCATAGGTATAAAGTCACTTTTTAAATAGCCTTTATTTTTAAATATATTATGTAACAATTTAGGTTTTAATATTGCATATTTAATTGCTACCGTAAAATTTGAACCATATTCGCCTATCATAATATTTTGATAACTATATTTACCTGTCTCTCCTTTATTATACATACTGTCTATAAAAATATGATATCTTCTAAAAGCTGAACTATTTTTGAACCATTCTTCCTCTCTTTTATTCCAACCTTTTACTTCAGTAACCCAATACCATTGAAAACAGCTTTTACTTTCTGCAAATTTGACGGCATTATCTATACACTCGGCTAGTCCCATTAATTTTACATTGTAAAGATTACTAATATTTGGCCTAACAGTCATATTAGATATGTAATGAATAGGAAGTGTTTTCCAAAAATTTTGAGTTAAAAATGATATAATACGTCCATTATCATCAAATGAACCTAAAACTTGAATAAAACCTTGAACGTTTTCCGAATTTTTAAAATTTTCTGACAATTGTAGATAGTTTTTTATTCTATCTTTTAATATTTGATCGTGTTGTGATGGCCTTCTTTTTTTGACTTGACACCATCTTGCGTCAACTAATTCAATAATTTGTTCAAAATCACTTAAATTTAATCGCCTAGTAATCATATAAATAACTATATATTATTTATACTATTATGTCAACCTTATATGAAAAGATAATTAAGATTCCACATCTCAATTTAACATCTTATTTGCCAAAAGTTCCTTTAAATGATATGTTAAAAGACCTATATCAATTTAAAGATAGCGATTATTTTCCTTATAAAACTGCAACTAAAAATAAACAATTTTTAGAATTTTTAGGTAATAATTGGAAAGGTATGTGTTTAATAGACTCTACTGAAGATGGCCGACAACATAATGATTACTATACGAGTAAAGTAAATGCCGATATTTTAAAACATAATTTTAAAAACGATAAAGCAGTTTTTCAGCCTACAAATATTGGTAAATTATGCCCTCATATGACAAAATATTGCTATGATATTGCAAAAAGTCCTCAAAGAACAAGATTAAGTAGATTAGTTGTGAACGGTAATTTTCATTGGCATAGCCATAAAGTTTTAGCTGAATCAACAACAGCAGATAAAAGATTTACAAATAAAACAGGTAAATATGAAAAAACTTTAATTATACACATTGTATTAACAACAAATAATAATTGCTGGATGGGAGTTTCAAATCAACACCCAATGGGAGGTCATCCTTTTGAAATACACAAACAACATTATGGCTTAGGAGAGGTATGGATTTTAAATGGTCATTACTATCATAATGTATTTAATAGTGGCACAACAACAAGAGAACATATAATGCTTTATGCAAATATAGATGATGAAAAACTTGCTCCTATTTTAGAAAGAGCAATTAATGATTACAAAGGCCCTATAATTGATGACGAAATTATACCTCAAAGAATTACAGGTTCATTTGTATTAAATCATAAAACAGGATTACCGTTTTAGCAATTATGAAAAAAACTGATTATTATAAAAAATTATTATTTTGTCCTTTAGATTTGCCTACACCTCCTGACGTTGATTATAATAAATTTAGTGAATGGCATTTAGAACAATTAGAATACAATAAAAAACATAACAAGACGGCAGCTTTGGCTGATGGTAAACAAGAATATCCTTGGCAAGTAAGTTGGGCATTATGGTGGAACACTTACGATAAACCAAATCCTTGGATATGTGATTTTGATAAAAAGTTTCCGGAGTTAGTAGAATATATAAAACAATATCCTTTTACACAAGCAAAAAGTATTAGTTTTCTCAATCAAAAAGAAAGTAGAGATGTATATTTACATACTGATCCTGATAAAAGATGGGGCATGAGATTTTATTTAAAAAACGGCTTAGGAGAGAAACTATATTTTGTAAAAAGTTTAGAACAAAGAAAAGAACGTTTAAAAACTATGCAAGATGGCCAGTATAATGATTTGTGGGAAAATAGTCAAAAAGAAAAGTTATATGCTAAATTTCCAACACAAAGATGTGCTTGGATGTTAAATAGTATGGACGCTTTTCATGGTGTAGAAAAAAATCCTAAGCCTGCTGGTAATAGAATAAGTTGTGTTTTAATAGGTGATTACAATTATGAAAAACTATTTAAATTATTTGATCGTAGTATTGAAAAATATAAAGAGTATGCGATTTTCTACTAAATATCTATATGAAAAATTTATTTCGTTCTAATACTAATTACTTTATACCAATACAAATTTCATTAACAATAATTTTATTATTAGCAATGATATTAGGTGATTTTAATTGGAAATGGTGGTTAGCTGGTGTTATAAGTTATTTTGTAACGGGTTGTTTAGGTATTACAGTTACTTTTCATAGATATTTAACACATCATAGTTTTAAAATGTCTAAAACTTTAGAATATCTTTTTAGTTTTTTTGGTGCTATGGGCGGTACAGGCTCTACAATAGGTTGGGTGGCCGTACATAGACATCACCATGATAATAGTGATACTGTAAATGACCCTCATAGCCCAAGACATCAAGGCTGGAAAGTTTTATTTCCTAATTATAATTTTACTTGGAATAAATGGGCTGTAAGAGATTTACTTGTAAATAAATTTCATTTATTTTTACATCAATATTATTTTTTAATACTTGCATTATGGGCTGTATTACTAACTTTAATATTTGGTATAGAAGGATTTATATTTTTATTTTCTATGCCTATTGTGTGTCAAGTATGGTCAAGTGTATTAAGCAACTATGTAAATCATGCTCAATGGGTGCCTCTTGGTTACAGAAATTTTAATTTAAAAGATGATTCAGTAAATAATGCTTTATTAGCTTTAATTACATTTGGCGAAGGTTGGCATAATAATCATCACGCAACACCTGGCCGTGCTTCATTTAAAAGAAGATGGTGGGAGTTTGATTTGACTGGTAGTATTATTAATCTAATCAAAAAGTAATACGATATGTATTCTAATCTGGCTTTTTTACCTATTAAAGTAGATTTTTTTAAAAATTTTAATATTATAGAAGATTTTCCTAATCAATTTCATTTTTGGAACTATAAACAATTACTAGACGAAAATAACAAATCAAATTATGATGTAAAACCTTGGCGCACAGATTTAAATAAAGAATATGATTTTGTTAAAAAATTAGTAGAACAATTACCCTATGATAATTTATCTAGTGTAAGAATAACAAAACAATTACATCCAGTTTTACAACATTTAGATATAACAACACTTGATTGTCCTTTAAATATATACGAGGATTTTGTAAAAAATGAACCTTGTGGATATAGATTTGTTTTGATAAACAAAAATACTTTTTTACAATTTTTTATTAAAGAACAATGGGTAACAGCTAATTTGCCTGATAATACGTATTGTTATTTAATGAATACAACTAAACTATTACATAGAGTTTTATCTTTTGATAATATGAGTGAAAGAATTACAATATATGTAAGAGGTAATGTTAATAAAGAAAAACATTTAAAAAATATAGAAAATAATTTAAAGTCTTACGAAAAGTATGCTTTATATATGTAAGAGTTTTAAATAAGGTTTATTTAATTTAGCAAATACTCTTAATTGTATTCTTTGACTTTTAACTTCTGTCGTACAGTGTAAACAAGCGTCATCAAAATGCCAAGCTTTATGTTTACTCTCATCTACCATAAATTTTTTACCAGTATTATAATCTTGTATCCATAAGTTGGCACCACCATCGGCTACGTTCAAAGTGATAGAACAAAAACCTTTATTGTAAAAATTTTTATTTGTTTGAGGCCCACTATCTTTATGTACAACGCCTATGCTTGGTGGCTCTTGTAATATACAACGTACTGTTAAAGGATATTCTATTGGTAATGATTTTATAACACTTTTAGTATATGATATATTTAAATCTTCACGCCAAGACCAAGGATTAGTATATTTTATCCATAAAGGCAATCTATCATTATTTTCAAATTTACCTTCCCAAGATTCTTTTTGAGATTTTTCTTTTTCAGGTAAATAAGTTAAATTTAACATTTGAAAAGTATTATATTCTCCTTTAACTAATTTTCTTTCTCCGTTTTCTTGCACATAATGATGTATCTGTTTGTTTTTTTCAAACATAGCTTCAGGAAATATATCGCCATTTGGGTCCCACCTACTATGGCCTTTTTCATTGTAATCTGTGGTAGCGACCATACTTTTTTCAAATACATTGTTTGTTAATAATTCATCTTTGATTTTTTGTTGGTCAAAATCAAAATCAATACTAGCCCATACTGGTATCATTATATTCCTTTGGTAAATATTTTTCTTTAAATTCTTTCAAAGAACAACTTATTAATTTAACTGCTATTTTTTGTTTTGTATTATTAATATTATATACATTATCCAAAAAAATTAAATCATTATAAAAAGTAGAATTTTTATTACCTAATGTTACTGCTTTTTTATCTTTAACTCTTTTTAAAAATTTAATCAGCCATTCATTATATATATTAAAAGTAAAAACAACCGCTTTGACATTTAATTTTTTAGCTTCTTCAAATTGTTTGGGTAACAAGTAATCGCCTTGCCACCATTTTTTTCTTGCATTAAGATTTGTCCAGGTACGAGAACCTAATATCATAATATCTTTTGACCAAGGACTTATATAACAACCACTGGCCGCTATGGGTTTTTCATCTTTTAATAACACAAAAAATTTACCTTTATCAAATCTTTTTTTCTTAACAATACTATACATTAATGATGATTTATTATTTTGCCAATTTTTCCAATTAATATTTTTAGATGCTACGCTATTATCTTTTTCAGAAAGTTTACATATTTCTTCTAAATTTTTTTTATAATCTTGCCAGTTTAAACTGTTTATAGATAATACTTCAATATTATTCATTAAATTTATTTTATTTTACAAATAGTTTTTCTTCAACAATTTCTTTTATAGGTTTGCCAAAATATTTACTTTTGTTATACGTATCTGTATTTTTATCGTAATTTAACCAAGGTGTTAATCCTAATACAATGTTAATTCTAGGTTCTTTTGTTTTTGGTACTTTTAAAAAAGCAGCTCTATGATCTAATCTTGTATTCCACAAATAAACTTTTCCAGTTTCTAAAACATAAGTTTTATTTTTGAATTGTATCACATATTCTTCACTTGTTTGTAAAGGTATATTTACTCTTAATATTTGACAAGTAGGTTCGTCAATATGCCAACCATCATTTTCGTTAAATGGTAATTGATTATAACCAAAAAGATATGCTACTCTACTTCTAACTATATGAAAATTAAATCTATCTAAAAAAAATCCTAAATGTTTTTGAATAACATCATCTATTTTTCTAAATCCTAAACCATCATAATATGTATCTTTCATTTGTTTATGATCTCCTGGATCTATATTTGAGCTATGATTTTGGCTTAATAATTTTGAACCAAAAACTTGGTGATAAATGTTTTCCGATTTTTCAAAAAAAGTTGGATTGTAGGTTAATCCAAAACCCTTATATGTATTACTTGTAAAGTATTTAGTGCGCCACGCTTGTAAATGCACCTTTTTTTCTATTGCTTTTACTCCTTCTAAAATTTTACTTACAGGAGGTAAATTTAATTCTTCAAGTGTAAATTCATACCAATCAAAATTAATTTGAAGTTCATCTGTATTTTCAAAAAGCTTTAATGCTTCATTATATATCATAATATTTTTTTTCAATAATTCTATTAGCTACTTTTTCAAAACTTTCATTTTCAATAGATATTTTAAATAATAATCTTTCATTGTCGCCATTTGTAACACTATGTGGTTGTGTCGTATCTAATAAAGCACTTTTATAAAAATAATTTTGGCCATTTATTGTTATAGCCGTGTTACTTTCACTTAATAAAAAATTTAAAGAACATTTTGTTGTACCATCTGTATGCGTGTTTATAAAAGCATTAGGTTTTAACCAATAAAATCTAGGTGTACCTGTAACTTCAAAATCTTTCATAATTTCTTTTATATAATCACAAGAATATATACTGACTTTCCAATCTGTAAAAATTTTATTTGGATAACGGCCGTCTGTATGAAATGCAGATAACTTTTTAGCTTCTTCAGATTCTTTTAAAATTAAATCTTTTTTAAGTTCGTATTTTAAATGTAATAATGGTTGCATAATTATCAGTTTTAAATATATATAACTATTTATCTGTTATAAATAACATATAAGGAGTGATTATATGGTAACAATAAATGGCGTAGAATATGATGAAACAAAGTTTAGTGATAAATTAAGAAATTATATTATTGCTAGACAAGAAATTGTACAAAGTAAAACCCGTCATGTTATAGAAGTTGAAAAGATAGATGTCTTAATAGAATACTATAATAACAAAATTATTGAAGAATTAGGTATACAAATAAACAAAGATACAGATAGTAAAAAATAATGGCTGCTATAGCTAACTTATCAATAGACCAAGGTGCAACTTTCACATCAGACGTTACGGTTAAAGATCTTGACGGAGCCGTATTTGATTTAACAGGTTACACTGGTCGAGCCAAAATGGCCAAAGGTTATGCTTCAACAAAAACACGAACAACAATAACAGTTACATTTGCTGCTGATAGAACCACAGGCGTGTTAACAATTTCATTAACGGCCAATCAAACATCTGCATTAGATCCTGAAAGATACGTTTATGATGTGGAAATTGAGTCGCCAACAGGCGTGGTTACAAGAGTTATAGAAGGCATTATTACAGTTAGACCTGAAGTTTCTACATAAAATAAATCTATATTATAAGTTAAAAATAATATAAATATATCAAAAAGAGAGATTTAAATGGTTAACATTACAGCTAAAATTAACACACCTTCATCATCTGGACCTCAAAAGGTATCGGTTAGCGTTCCTGCAACTGTAGCCGTGCAAAATAGTAATTTACAATTAAAACTTTTAGGTGATGTTGATGTAACTGATTTAAATGACGGAGCATTATTACAATATAGAGCAAGCGATCAAAAATTTGTAAGTAGAAACGAAATAATTACAAATACAGGTAATTTAACTCTAAATGGAGGAGAATACTAATAAATGGCAACAGTAATTAAAATTAAAACATCTAACGCCGTTGGTAAACCCGCTACAGCCAAAATCGGAGAGCTTGCATATTCTTATGGAATAGGTGCATATAACACAAATGGTGATAAACTTTTTATAGGTGTAGGCCCTATTGATGGTGTAGGTAACGCTTCTATACAAGAAGTTATTGGCGGTAAATATTTTACAGATTTAGCAGACCATGAGCCAGGCGTTCTTACCGCTTCATCAGCAATAATTGTTGACGCAAGTAAAAGAATAGATGAATTAGCTGTAGGTAATCACGTTACAGATGGCGGTACAATAAAATTTAATGAGGGCACAAGCAATGGTGCTAATTTTGTAGGACTTAAAGCTCCTAATAATTTAGCGGCTACAACTACATTTACTTTGCCTACAGGAGATGGTTCACCAGGCCAATATTTAAAAACTGATGGCTCAGGTAACTTAGCATTTGAAACCGTATTTTCTAATGTTACAATTGTTGGTGATACAGGCTCAGATACATTTAATACTAACGAGACTTTAGATTTTGAAGGTAATGCTCAAATTAATACCACTGTAAGCGATAACAAAGTCTCCTTTAATATTATTAATGATTCAATCGGTACAACGCAACTTACAAATGCAGGTGTTACAAATGCAAAGTTAGCAAATCCGGATACAACATTAGGTAGCACAACACTTACTTTAGGTTCAACACAAACAGATTTATCAGGATTAACTTCTTTAGTTGTAGATGACTTAACATTAAACGGCCAATCAATTACAACAATAATTGGAAATAAAGATATTGTATTAACACCACACGGCACCGGCACAGTTACCGTTCCAGCAGGATATAAAGATCGAGCAGGTTTTGGAACAACATCACTTGCAACAAAAGAATATGTTGATTCAGTATCTCAAGGTTTAGATGTAAAAAATTCTGTTGTAGTAGCAACAACTACAAATTTAGTAGCAACTTACAATAATGGTACTTCAGGTGTAGGTGCAACATTAACTTTTGCTTCAGCTGTAAATACACTTGATGGTATTGCATTAACAGATGGCGATAGAATTTTAGTAAAAGATCAATCAACAGCAAGTGAAAATGGTATTTACGTAAGAACATCATCAACTGTTTTTACACGAGCAATTGACGCTGATACAGCAAGTGAAATTACAGGCGGCACATTTGTATTCGTAGAACAAGGTACAGCTAACGCAGAAAATGGTTATGTCTTTACACATGAAGGCACACCTACATTAGGTTCAACATCACTTACAGTATCACAATTTTCAGGTGCAGGCCAAATTACAGCAGGTGCTGCTTTAACAAAAACTGGTAATCAAATAGATGTAGCGGTAGATAACAGTTCAATAGAAATTGTAGCAGATCAATTAAATGTAAAAGCATTAGGTATTACAAACTCAATGTTAGCAGGTAGTATTGCAACAAGTAAATTAGCTGCGCCACATTTTTTTATTTCAGACGAAACATCATCTGTTGCACAAATAAATTTAAATCAAACTTTACAAATAAATGCAGGCGAAGGTATTGATACATCTATTTCAGGCAATATAATTAATATTATAGGAGAATTAGCGTCAAACGCAAATATAGGAGTAGCTTCATTTAATGCAGGTAATTTTACAGTTACAAGCGGTGATGTTACCGTAACAACAATAGACGGAGGTACATATTAATGTCATTTTTTATTTGGCATATTTTAGCAATTTTAACAGTTATGACTGTTTCTTATATTATAGGGTATAGTGTAGGTCATAAAAATGCTATTGAAAAAAGAAATTTTAAAATTATAGATCGTATTAAAGATATTTTTAGGAAATAATTATGGCAACTGTAATTAAACCTAAAAGGTCAATCGTACCAGCTTCAGTTCCGCTAGCAGGCTCTTTAGAAATAGGCGAATTGGCTATGAACATACCTGATGGTAAATTTTATACAAAAGATCAATTTGGTTCTGTATTAGAAGTTGGCGGTGCTGGTGCAATTACACTTCAAGGTGTTACAGACAACAGTGCTGTCACAACAAACAGTATTACTTTAAATGGTGGCAACTTAATATTTGAAGGTCTTGTTGAAAATGCTTTTGAAACAACTTTAACTGTAGCAGAACCAACATCAGATCGAACAATTACATTACCAAATCAATCAGGCACAGTGGCGATGGACGGAGACGCTTTAGCATACTCTATTGTTTTTGGAGGATAAAAAATGGCAAGTCTATTTAAAAATGCCGGAATGCAAATAGTAACATCTGATAATGCTAGTGCAAATTTCTATACTTGTCCTGCTGGCACAGTGGCCGTTATACACGCTTTATATATTTCAAATAAAAGTTCTTCAAACGTAGGCAATGTAGATGTAAAAGTTACAACTGATGGCGGTACAACTTTTTATCATATAGGAAAATCTTTAGAGATAGAAACTAATAATACATTAGTTTTAGATAAACCAGTAAATTTAGAAGCAAATGATATTATTAGAATTGTTGCCGAGCTCAATGTTGACTCAACTGCACCAGATATAGAAGCATTTGCTAGTATATTGGAGATTTCATAATGTCATATTTAATAGGTACAACTTCAATATCAGTAGATAAATTAAAAAATTTTAATGCTTT